>Ga0102963_1000183_pt1 | contig 26408 bp, 29 predicted proteins | sample SalPon2_C_H2O_MG_2_FD_84522 | JGI IMG/M metagenome (GOLD analysis project Ga0102963, IMG submission 84522) | Salt pond water microbial communities from South San Francisco under conditions of wetland restoration - Salt Pond MetaG SF2_C_H2O_MG | ecosystem: Environmental > Aquatic > Non-marine... | reverse complement strand
TTCATAACTGCTCTTGCATCTCCAAGACCGTCATCTTTGTCTGCTAGGAACATTGCTGTTTCTGATAGGTCGAAAGTGTGTGCTACTGTTCTTGGTTTTGTGCTGACTTCAGCAAATGTTGGTTTGCTTGTGTCAGGTAGTGTACCGTTTTCTGCAACACCGCCACCGCTTGTGAATGATGGTTTGTCAGTAACGACCCTCCAACCACTCTTTTCCCACGGTTTCTTAGGTAGTATAGAGAACGCATTGAACTCTTGGTTCAGTTGCGACCAAACTTTACGGCCAAATATAGCCTGATAAGTTCCGGTTGTGCTGCTCACTAAAGGCGAGTCAGCCTTCAAAAGGTCTGTACCGGAGTATGCCCATGCGTTAGCACCTGCACCTGCCCCGTAGTATAGCCTTTCCATATCTTCAATCGTGCGTAAGTATCCTCTTGATCCACTCATATTATTTTCCTCCAATTATCTCCGTACCCGAAAAACGCTTATGCGCCTCTCAAAGCCCTCCTTGCTAAATCTTCAGTAGCAATCCAAGCGTCAAGGTCATTGCCCATTGCGGCAAATTCTTCGTGGGTTGGAATGCGAATATCTGAAACATCAGATTTCTGTATAGATGCTGTCTCGACAGCAGTTGTGCGTAATGATTCAATCTCAGCCTTTAGAGTTGCAATTTGGCCGCTATAATCAGATGCTTTTTGAACTTCTAATGCTCTAGCGGTTTCTGCGTCATAACGTGATTCCCAATCTGACTTAACAAGGGATTTCAATGCTTCTTCATCTCTTAGAGATGCGTATGCTCTGTATCCACGCTCTAATCCTTCAGACGTAATTTCATTCTTAATGATGTTTTTACTACCTGATGGTGCATTGTATGCCATGTTTGCAACTCCCGGTTGTTTGATGACGTATTTGTTTCCGCCCGGTGCTTCAAGAGATGGTTGAGGTGCAAGTGTTGCATCTTCTCCTGAACCGATTGGATCGCCTTGTCCTCGGTGTGAATATCCGCCGCTACCTTCTTGTAGGTATGCTTTTTCTAATCCGAAGTGGCCTCTTAGACCATCTAAATCTACTCCTTGTTCGTGAGCAAACTTCTCAAGAGTATCAATGTATGCTACTGCGCCATCATTACTCTTTTTTGCGCCATCATCGGATTTCTTATCGTCATCCTTTTTGTCGCCTTTGTATCCCATTTTTTCATCGGATTTTTCTTCGGTCTTTGTTATCGAGCCTGTGTCAAGATGTTTTAGTATCCCTGTCAGACTTTCTCTTATTTCTACTAATGCTTCGCTTTCAGTCATTTTATTTACTTCCTGTATGTTTTCATTATCCATTTTGAGGATTGTATAACGGGCTTCGGGATTAATCCCTTTCTTGCACAAGGTTATCTCGTGCAATTCCAAGTCCGTAATCTCACGATGGTTTCCATGTTCAGGTGTATGCTTAGATACACGGAACAATGCTTGTCCACCTATTGAAAAGGCACGAAGATCTCCATCTCGTACCTGCTTTTGCACTTCTCGTGCTTTCTGAATATCGCTGCGTATTTTACATACTACGAATAATCCGTGGTTATCTACCTCAGATTTCCATAAGCGACCTTGTGAATCTGTATAATTATCAACTACTTCTCCTACTTGGATTCCGCTATGTGCTAACTGAACATTACGGAATGCTTTGTTATCCATGAACTTGCTAAACGCCTTGCTTAATGCAGATGTAGGGATTCTATCTCCTTGTTTATCAACCATATCTACACTAGCATATCCTGCTACAAACAAGTCCTCTCCTTTAGACTCTTTGAGTATCCATTTATCTGACGATTCACCGACAGCAGACCATCCTTGACTCATGCTTGCCGTTGCCATTAATCGAATATACTTTTTTCAATAGTATATGAATAACATCATGACAGGGTTGACAGCCCTCATATGACATGATCATCACGAGTGGCTTGCACTACATCGTTTTCATCTTCATCATGATTTTTTTCTTTACCGGGATAACGAAGTATCGCTTTTCCTTCTCTCATATCTAAAACAGCCTCTCCGTCATCCGTTGTTACTCTCATAGATAACGGCTTAAACATATCATCCATAGTTTCTTCATGTTCTTCCCTTTTTGGATTGCCAAAAGTTGTGTTTTCTTCGTCAGTAATTTCAGTTGGCCCTGTTGGTGCAGTAAGATCTGCTTGCATCCCCGACCATGCGCCACCGTCTGCTGATGCTCTATTCATTTTAGGAAAAGCAAACTTTTCTGCAATATCATCATCAATAGCCTCATTTACAGTCCATTCTCCACTTTCTGTTCTTTCAAGCCCGTATTCATTACCATACAATTCTAACTTCTTAGATGTCAGACCATCAACAATCCCAATCAATCTTTTCTCTTTTATTGATTCATCGGCATTTGCAATTGTCCTTCTTGCATGACGCATGATAGTTGAAATAGAACCTTTTTCATCTTCTTCGGTCATAACTTCAGGTGCTTTATCCATTGATTTTCTTTTTAGTGGGCGTTTACGAGCAGAATGCAACGGTTGCAATGTTCCACTATCGGATGAGGTAACTGTTCCTGTACCTGCTGCTGCACCACCTGCCGCACCTTCTTTAAGGAAAATACCTGCAACAGGACTCCAAATCACAAATTGTGCCTTTGCTTGTTTAATTAGATGAGATGGCCCTTCGTAATTAACTACAAAGAATCCTTTCTCATCCATATCTGTTTTTACAATAACCGGCTCAAATATTGCAGGATATTCTAAAACAATTTGATTACCTTTCAAACTCATTTCAGGCAAAGGGGGTAAAGGAGATGCCTTTGATATATCATCTTGAGGATAAAGAACCCATTTTGGATGAACTTCTTTTCCTTTGATAAAAGTAGAATGTGCATCTCTAATTAGTAAATCGCTCTTATCCAAAGTAGCAATCGTTTTCATTAATCCATCTTCGTCAGTAGTAACGCATGAATTAGGAGAGGGGAAATGAACATTGTCTGTTGTTGTATATAGTGTCCTAAGTGTATTTACTCGATCACTTAATGGTTCAACCGCCATATCTGTATCTTTGTGAACCAACAAATCTACAACAGTAAGTAAATCACCATCCACATAAGCATCAAATGTTGCATCGCCCTTGATTGTATCTTTTAGAGACTTCTTTACTTTAGTAGGTAAACTTGTAGGGTTTATGCTTTTACCCTTTTTCTTAACCATAATTCTTTTTCCTTTTGGTTTCTTTTGGACTACCCATTCTCCACTAAAACCTTTGAGCGTGTCCATATCATCTAAATCTCTTATGACGTGTGCAGGTTCAATTAATGATTCAAAAACACCTGTTTGTTCATAATCATCTGATTTGTGTAAATCAGTAGTTAGAGACATACCTCCTGTTGGATGTGCGGATAAGGCATTTATTTCTCTTGTTTTAGGTGTAATAGGGTGCATATGATGATTCATGTTTAATCCATTAACTAATCCTTCATGTGCTGTTCTTTGTAATAGATTGAATGGTTGTTCTTTTACATCAAATGATATATCGTTAATACGAGGATCCCATTTCCATGCTAAGTTAGCACTCATGTTATGACCCCAAGCATCAGTATTTCCTGAATTAAATATAGGCGGTGCTACTCTTTTTGATGAAGGGTGAACATTCCCAAACACGCCTTCTTCGTGTTTTCCTCTCATTAATGCCATATTAGCAGCCGCAGCCAATTGTTGAATGTTACCTCTTGCAATGGTATTAGCATTCATATCTTCAGTTGTTGTAGGAGAAAACAATGCATTGCCATGTTTTTCTCTAAGTCCTTTTGCCATTTCCATCATTTTCATCCTAAGTGCAGTATCAGTCTCATTATAATGTGCATTATGCAAATCATGCCACGTTGGATTAGAATTAGGATGATTCTCTCTAAACATACCCCCTCTTGCAGCCCCTAAATCTGTAACACCTTGCATCGCTCTACCAAATGGACTAATTGAAAATGCATTGGTAGGTATTGTCATTCTTGCACCTTGACCGCCAATTTGTGAAGGATGAAGATGTTGATGATTTGCTGCATGACTCCAACTTGCCCTTCTTCTTTCAAAATCAATATCGCCGATTGATGTAGGGGTATGAGTATGTGATGCATCGGGCGCATCTCGTGCCAATTCAGGAAAATGACTACCACTAAGCATGGCAGGTGAATCTATCTCCACCCCGTTTGTTAAGAAATCAGATAACCAACCTTCATTGAATATATCAGGATATGATTGTTTTAAGATAGTGTCGAGAGATGTTGAGTCTCGCCCTACACCACCCCAACGCTGAAACGGTTCCCACCAATGATGGTTATGCGATTCTTCATCATCAATAAAAGGATGAATCAAATGTGATGTATTATCAGTAAGCATTGGAGATGAAGTTGGCCCATGTCTATCACTTGGCCTCATCCACCATGCTTTTAGAGGAGTAAATCTATCTCTCCAAGATCGTAATACTCTATCCCATGTTATTCCTGCTTTGTTTTGCATATTGTTTCTAATGCTTTTTGATTCAGGAGAAGAATAACTATCTGTTTTTGAAAGATCTTTTAACAAATCTATCAATGATTCATTCTTGTCATTACTACTCCATTCTAAACCAAATAGATAAGGTAGCATACCAAATTTAGATAATTGTTCTTTTTTATTTTCTTGCCATTCTTCATAATTAGAATGTTTATTTACATCTTTTATGTATAAATCCAATATTGATTCATCGGGATTGCCATAAATCATAGCCTCATCAGGAGATAAACGATTATTACGTTCTCCTTCTTTGTGCTTGTGAGCCAAAGTTAATCTTTCTGATTTTTCAATATTTTCTCCCTCACCTAGATGAGTAATAAAATCAAACAAATGATCAACATACAATGGTTCACCCCATGCCGCCCCATGAAGTAAGGGGCATGAATTTGACTTCATACCAAATGGATGATGTTCTCCAAAACGATTATCTTGTTCGGCCATAGGCCAATCATTCAGATATGTTGTAGATAATTTAGTATGCCCTGCTAAGTATTTTTGATACTCTTGAGGAATTACCATTTGTGATGGAGACATGGGAGTCCCTAAGTTTCTCATAGAATATGGTGGGCTATCAGCCATCATAGCCAAAGCAGCCATGTCTTGTTTAGTTATTTCAGAATCTTTCAATACAGATAAGTATTCATCGAAAGGCGGTTTTTGTGCATTAACACAAGAAAGAACAACTTCTGTTCTCAATCGTACTAATTCATCGTTCATTTTTCCCACCTCATAGGCGGGCATAGACTTGCTCAATCAAACCCGCAATTTCATCAATTGCACCCAACTGACCTTGCGTTGCGTTCTTTTTCAAATCCATAAGTGAATCTTCAATTGGTTTTACACTTGAAAAATGTCCACCTGCATGAGTAAGATGCATATGTAGTGAAGATGCATTGACATCATAACCTGTTTGTGCTACACTAGGCATTTTTGCAACTTCTGAAATGAATGTTCTTTTTGTTCCTTCTTCGGTATATGGCATTACTTGATTAGTACCAAATCCTGCTGCTCTATTTGACTCACCTGATACTTCATGGAAATGGGGCATACCGTTGCTTACATCCGGTTCAACTTGATACTTTTTTATTTTCTTAGGGGAACAATCCTCACAAGTCTCCCCTTCATCACCTTTACAACCCATTTTACAACCCATACGATTGACATTCTTTTCAATGCCTAATTCTTTTTCAATAGATTTTAATACGCTTAGTAATCTTCCTTCAGGGGTTTCTTTCATTGGGTCAAAATATTTCATCTATATACCTCCGTATATGCTCTCATTAAATCTCTACCGTCTAGTCCGTTAAGTCTAGCAACTTCTCTTACTGCTTCCATTACGGCCATTCCTTGCATAACTAACATTCTTACATCCTGAGTAAAACTAACCCCACCATCGGCATCTATCAAATCTTCAATGTCTTGATCATAATCTTTAGGGTCAAGGCTTCTACCTTTTACAACCTTCCACGCTTCTTCAAAACTCATTATCTCATCTCACTTTCTAAGTCTTGCCACTCTCTTAATTCATCATGACGTGATTTAGTAATCATATCGCCACTACCTGAAAATGGGCCAACATTGGTTGCCATTGGATTAACGTCTCTATTAAGGGGGTCAAATGTTTCATCTGCATGAGGAGTAACGAATGCTTGCCATCCATTTCTCTTCATCATAATTGTAGGATCTTCTGCTGCTTTGATTAAATCAGCATTTTCTAATTCAAGTTGTTGAACTTGAGCCTTTAGAAGTTTCACTTCCTCTATCATCTCTTTTAATAATTCAACTGATTCTGCTTCTGATGACATTACATTCGCCCCATATTTCCTTGAGGACTTAACATAGGGCTTGCTGAACCCGCCATTAGTCGTTGATTGCCTGTTGGACTCATAGATTGCATAGGGTCATTCATTGTAACAGAACTATCTGTTCCTTGTATCTGCATAACTGCATATTTTAATTGATTCAAAGCCTCATTAACTGCCCCTAATTTACGAGAGATAGGGCGTAATGCTTCAGTAACTACTCCGGCCTTTGCTTGTTGAGATATTGCTTTTTCAACCATTTGTATCAAATCTGCTTGCATATCGAATGATTCTATCAATTTGTGAACTGCTTCGCCAACTCCTGAATAATCTCCTTCTCCCGGTGTTAATGGCATTGCTGCACCATTAGGGCCGGGTGTATTCATAGGAGGTTGTTGGCCCATAGATGCAGCCATAGGGTCATTTTTGATGAGCAAACTATCAGATATTTGCAAAGCCCTTAATCGGTCTGCAATTGAACCTGTTTGTTTCCATGTCATCTAAATCGCCTCAATATACAATGTGTGGTCTGTAAATCTTATCTGTTCGACCTGCACGAACAACACCCAATGCAATAGCACCGTCATTTGCATGGAAGTCGTTTTCTGTATTGACGTGTTTGATAATTGCCCCTAAATCTTGGTCGGTAGTGGTATTAGCCATCTGTTTTGCAAGACTATCATGCAAATCTAAATCACTAGATACTACTGCTAATGCATTCAAAGCATCCTTCAAATGTTTCGCTATATCGTCTCTATTATTCAAATCAATAGCCTTTTGCATTGCATCAATTGATGCTTGCGCTTTTCGTGCCATTGGATCCATTTTACTTATTATTCCAAACCCTTCGCTCATGTCGCTCACCTTATTCTAGTTATACCATGCTTAATGAGAATTGCCCTTGCCCTCACCACGTTCACCGCCTAATCCTAGACGCTTTAATCGTGCATCAATAATCTTTTCAGATGATGATTTCATGTCTCTCTTATCGCCTTTCTTGCTTGAAACACTTGCACCACCTTCGTTACGTTTTACATATTTAGGAGATGAACCTGCTGTATCTCTAAATCTTTGGCTTTCATCTTGTAATTGGCGTAACGGCGGTATCTCGTGAGGGATGGCCTTTACCATTTTCCAAGCCTTCTCAAATGCGGTCATTCTAACTCATCCTCAGATTTCTGAACAGGTGGTGCTACGGGTGGTGCGCCCCCTCCGCCTTGTGCTGCCGCAGCCTCTTGCTGTTTTGCTTGGATTTCTTCGGTAGATGGTTCTCTAAAGTCAAAGTTGAGATACTTATCATCAATCTGATCTCTTAGCATAGCCTCATACCCTGCTTGCTTCATCTGCATCATGTTACGGATAGCCATCTCATCTCGGCGCAGTTGCATGATTTCATCTTCTTCTTCATGCGGCGATAGAGTTAATGTCCATTCTGTAATACTAAATGCTTCCATGATTGCAGGGAACACAATACGGTTATACACGGATTGAGCATATGATATTGCCCTATTGCTTACAACAATCTGCATACCCTCATTATTCAAACCACCACCCGATACATCATTCATGAATACATTTGATACACCATAGTATGCAGATATACGCTGTCTAATATCATCTTTGATTGGTATGTATTGTAACTCTTCAAGCGTGTCCATCATACGAACATACTCTATTCCACCTCTACCTGATTCTGTTTCAACACCTATGGTCGGCACATAGTTAGGATCACGTTCAAGATGTTCTTGGATATTTCTTGCTGTTCTTTCGACAGTTTCCATGTTTGATGACTTGATAACCATGATACCTCTAGGCATTCTTCTCTTTTGGTATGCTGAATAAACATAGTTATCCATAGCAATCAATGTATTGACTTGTCTCCACATAGTAGCAACAGGACTTCGACCATACAGTTTCGATGGCGACCATTTGCTAATGTGTATCACTTCACCCTCAGTATATACTTGCCCGTTTCCAACACCTGCAAGATTCATGTAATGAATTGGCACAACAGGCATACCCGATACAGGACATTTGCCTTTGGGGTCGCTTGTTCTAAATGAACGGTCAATAAGGCTAGTATATTGTGTACCTCCTCTAATTCCTCTTTTATCAGAAAGAATACGCATGAATATAGGGTCAGCCCTTGATACTTCACGAACACGGAAAAATTGAGGCTGCTTAGTTTCAGGATCAACAAAGTATTCTTTTGTAAGGATTATGTAGGCATCATCTACTATGTTCAAATCCATTTCTACTTCTCGTAAAACATCAATGAAGTTTTGTGTCATCCTATTGCCACCCTTTAGAATAGCATCAGCATATTCTATTTGCCCTCTATCAGGTTTTCGTACTTCTCCACCACATGACTTACATTCTTGCAGTTGTTGTTGATATTCCTCGCCACATCCTTTACATTTGCAAACAAACTTAGCATCCCAATCCCATCCTTTTCTGAATGTCTCAACAGAAAGATGTTGTAATATTGAACGTAAAACCATGCATTCATAAGCCGCAGCATACAAAGCAGGTATTGTAATTCCTTGCAATAATGCAGGTTCTTGAATACCTTGTGTAAATAATGGCATAGATGGAATTGGAGTATTATATCTCTCCATATCCACCCCAATAGCAGAAAACAATCTCTCCATTTTTTTGTCATCAACCATTTGTCAGCACCGCCTCTCTTTTTCTTGTCATCTCTTCGTCATCAATTCTTTGAGATTTTAGTAATTGTATTTGTTCTGATTGAGTCATATTTTCATATGCTAAAACCAAAAGAGCATCTTTATCTCCCCTTAGCCCTTTCAACATTTTTCTTGCGTCAGGCGAGTGTCCATTAAGATATGGTTCTGCTAATTCTAGGGCTTTTCTTACTGCGGGTTCTCCATTTATGACAATCTTACTTGAACTAGATGTAATGTTATTAGTGTCTAATTCTTTGCATAATGCATCAGCATACCACGGTGCAGTAGGTGCATGGAACGCTAATTCGATTCTAGGGTTAAGTCTAGTGTCCATCTTGAATTTTGAATTGTTTTCAATTAAACCTGCAATAAACCGATCTGCATCTTTAATCAATACATCTCTTCTTTTTATGTCATAAAATAGACCTCTACCTACTGATTTGCTAAATTGGCCTACTGATATTAAATCGAATAAGAAACCGTGTGATTTAATCAATGAAGAGATTTCAGCAGGGCTTGCTTGGATACCATATGATTTCAATGTTTGAGCATTCAATGCACCACGAGCATATATCACTTCTCGACATTTTGTTAGTAGATTTCTTTCACGATTGGATAGACGTTCTGATTTGTCTATTGTTGTAGTCCATAACAATGCGGCTTTTTCCTTCCCTTGTTCATCTGATGATGTCCATGTTTTTACGAACCTTCTAAATGGCAAATCAAGCCTGTCTGAATGTTTATTCAAAGCATCATAATCAAAATCAGTAAGAGGCAACTCATCTACAAGATTAGGAGATACGCCTTTGAAATGACTAATTATTGCTTGCTTCTCCATTTTTAGTAACCCTTGTATGCTATCTAATGTCCTCAAATCTTTTGCTTTGATTAATATCTCACTTAATTCTCTACCTGTCATACCAAAGTTATCAGTAAACCATGTTTTGCTTATTGGAGGAGGTGCAGTAGCCGGTAATACTGTACCGGGTTGTTCAGTAGGTGCAGAACTGCCTTCTTTGTCTGTACCTTCAATACCTGCATTGGCTCTTGCATCTACGGCATTTCTTTGAGCATCTTCTTGCTTTTTCTTCTCTTGTGCCGCAGTTAATGCTTGTTGTGCCATATCTATTTCTTGTTGTGCTAGATTATTTTCTGCAAACTTAATTACAGAATCAGACAAAGATTCTATGCCATCTATGGGTTCAAGATATTCTTTACGCATCTGCCCACCCTAACCTTTTTTGCCATGTTGGGCCATCTAATATTACGATACTTTCTCTATACTCTTTGGTTGCTTGAACCGCCAATGCTAATGCTATTACCATATCGTCATGCGCCCCTAAACTTTCCATTTTACCATTAGCAAGCATGGTAAACATAGACAGTTCGTTTAGTAGAGCGTTCATAAGCCTTCTAGTAGAACCTTCGTCTTTATACGGGATTATCAGATGTTGTTGCTCAAGGTGAAGTTGCAAAGTATGCATGAGTGCTTCTTTTTTCATACGACTCATGTTGAATGGTTTTATCGGTAAATCGCTTATTTCTTTAAGCACTTGATTGAATGCCATAGCGAAGTTATTTGTTTCTAATTCTATTATAACAGGATTAAATCTAGCATTCAATTCTATGATTTTCTCTATCTGCTGATTAAAATTCATATTCTTTTCATGGTGAACATGAACTACCCGCTTATGCCTATTTTCATCCATTGCAATAACTAGCATACAGGTATAGTCAGCCCTTCTATCTGCACTTATTGCAGGATCCCAACCAATGTAATAGTTCAGATTTTCTTCAGTTTCAGGATAATAAGATAGCGCATATTCTTCGTCTTTTGCTGCTTCAAGAACATCTTCAGGGAATAAACTTGAATCACTTGCTATTGGTTTACATAGATACTCTCTTGTAAATGCAATAGATGTCATTTCACCTCTTCTAACATTCAACGCATCTAAAGACCATCTCTCAGGCCATAGTGGTTCTCCTGTTACTTCATTAATTGCAGGGTATTCTTTTACACAATAACCGTCAAGACCTTTCAATTCTGAATATAAATCAGTAAACGAGAATGGAGTGCCTACAACGCACATTTGGGCAGTATGGTGAAGAACAGGTAAAAGAGCAGTATAAAACCATGTAGATATAGCCTTTAATTGTGTATCTGCTTCACTAGATAGAATATCGTCTAGTACCACTATGTCAGGGTGCGCCCCTCTCACCGCTTTACCGATAGACATAGCACGAATAGATGATTTGTTAGTCATGCGGAATAATTGTTTTGCCCATCCTCTTGCGGGTTTTAGATGTTGCAAAGCAGGGGTTGTCTCAATCAATTCATTCATTTTACCCATGTGATCTATTGACTGATGCTGACTGTGGCTGAAAAATAGCACTTCAGTATTAGGGTTGTATGCCATTTTCCATAATAGATATACTCTAAAGAATACAGATTTGCCATGATCTCTACTTGCTATAACACATACTTTGTTATTGTTTTCAGCGTTTTCATACCATTCCTTATGGAAATGTGCTAATTGAAATCCGCATATATCTTCAAAAAAGAACTTGAAATCACGCTTTCCCATTTCCCAATCTATCTTACTTGTGAGGTCATTGATGCCTTCACTCATTTTTCCACCCCGTAGGTAACAAACTCATATTATCAACAACGGGGGTATCTGTATTCTTGAAAACCGATGAAGGCAGCAATGACAAATCATCCCCCTCATTTGTCTCAAAACCTTCGATTGCGTTTGGTTGTTCTTGTTTGATTAGGTCAATAGGAGGGGTAAATGCAGGTGGTGCAACAAAACCCTTTGGTCTTTCTTTCTTTATTGAAAAGGCAGACATATCATAGAATGGATTGGCAAACGGGTTCTCGACTATTGTTTGAATGCCTTTTTCAAAGAACTCGTGATCATTATCATATTCATCAGGCCAAGTATCAACTATATCTCCTTTATTATCTCTAAATAATTTTAATGCATCTTCATTGCCATCAAGAGCCAAACCATGTATTCTATCAAGAACAGATTTATCAGTAGTAGGTGTAATGTATTTTGGTAATGTTCTTTCACGAGCCGCTTTTATTTCTTCAGTTATAGTTTTAGGTTTATCGGGCATAACAACTTCGGGGTCTGCACCGCTTAAATCTGCAATCGGTATTTCTGCAACAACCTTTTCATTAGATTCGGGCAAATCAAATTCGGCATCCGGTACGTTTACCAAAAATGTATCAATTAATTCAGCAATGTTTTGCTCTCGTGTTGCTTCTCTTATCTTCTCCGCCCGATTTTCTTCAATTGCTTCCTCATAGCGTTTTGTATCCATTTCAAGATACTTCGGTTCATGATGTGCGTTTGGGTCAGGAGTATGTTCTTCATGCCCTGTTCCCAAGAGGGGCATTGCGGATATGCCATCATCTACTATCTCAGGTGGATTATATTTAGGTGCAGCATCAGATGTCATTCTATCAAGCATAGCATCGTGTCTTGATGATTTTCTTGGCTCATGTAATGGCATTCGCATTGGAATATTTCTTTGAACCGCAGGATCAAACCAATCAAAAACAGATTTTTCTAAACTCATTTCACCTTTGGAAAATTCCCAAGCAACATCAAAAGGGTCAGGAACGGGCAAACCTAATCGCCTCCGTTGAATCAATTTCACGATAATAAGATTGCTGCTTTTGTAAGGAATATAAATCGTGTATCTTTGATTCTAAATCATAACTGTTTCTAACTTGCTGCCCAGCCGCAATTGCTTCCATATTTTTTTGGCCTTGTCTTCTTTGATTCCGATTATACAACCCTCTTGCCGCACCGGACATACCAAATGTAAGCATATTTGACATCAATCCTGTACCAAAACCGCCTCTAGTATTCATTTTTGCTTCGGCGGCATCTACTGATTGCTGACCCAACTTTTTCTGTGCTTCTTGTTGGGCGTAATTAGTACCGGATGAGGTAGTGTCGGGAGAGGTAGTACCGGATGAGGTAGTGTCGGGAGAGGTAGTACCGGATGAGGTAGTGTCGGGAGAGGTAGTACCGGATGAGGTAGTGTCGGGTGTTGGGGGGTTGAAACTTTGATTTCTAGCCATAGTGCGACCTGTTTCATTTTGCATATCAAAATCTTCTCTATCTTCCCATGTTTGGTTTGCGGTCATACCTTCTCTTATTGCACCACCTGCGGTCATAGTATTCCACATACCCTTAGCCCCCCCTTCTTGACCTGTTAATTTCCCTGTTTCCATTACACCCGTTGCATAATTTTGTGCCATGTTTTTTGCATTATTTTTAATGCCTTGCCACATACCTTTTCCTTCGCTTCCTACGGGCATATATGCAGCCGAACCGTCATTAGGGTTTACATTTTTTTGAGTAGGGTCAGGAGGTTGTGTAGTTCCGCCCGGTGCATTTTGTTTACTTTGATTGTATTTATGATATGCATAATTTCCTATTCCGCCTGTTGCCATTCCTAATGAAGCGTGTGCGCCAAATTTTGCTGCACCTTTTGCTGCACCTTTTGCTGCACCTTTCATTCTATCCATCATACCCGGTTTTTGATTAACAAGTTGTTCGGGTTGGTTTACATTTGCCGAATCTCTTGGTTGTGTTCCTGTATTATCAACAGGGTTCAATGAACCAAAATCAGTTTGAACCTTTTCTTGGTATCCTTCGGGGGCAGGTCGCCCCCATGTTCTTTCATAAGCATCACCTCTCACACCTCTCACTTGTTTAATCATGAAATGATTGATTAACTCATCTTTTGATTTGGTGGTTAAATTGGTTGCAACGCCATTAACTGCTCGGTTATCTGCTTGTTGAGCATCAAACTCAGCAGTAGGATTGATTACTTTTGTTTTTGTTTCCTTGCTTGCAACTTGCCCTGTTTTGTTGTTTATATCTTCAGTAATGGTAGTTACTCTTTTGATTGGTTGGCCGGTCTTATCATCCAAACCATCTCCATTAGCATCTTGTTGTTCGCCACCTTGCTGCATTTGTTTCTCAAACAAACGTGCTTGAAGAATCAAATTATCCATTGAGACTCACCTTCACTAATTGAACGTCAAGAGGGTCTAGGCCAAAAGATTTTGCTATATTTCTCCAATCTCCTCTTGTATGATAAATAGTTATTACATCATTAGTGGATCGTTGAATACGACTTGAAAGTATTGTTATATCGGTTGGCGAGGATATATCCATTTTTCTTATATCCGTGTAATCTGCTAATACAGTTTCAGCCAATCTCATTTGAACCCCTTCAAGATAATCTTCAAACATTGATTTTTCTAATTCCTCGATGTTTAATCCATTAGTCAATGACGTGAATAATCTACTTAATGATTCGGGATTCATTACAGCAGCCCGCCTATCACGATAGCCCGTATCAGACAATGGTTCATTAGAGTTTATACCGAGTTCAAATTTTCTTCTATTAATTTGGTCAATTAATTCTGCGGGCAATCTATTGATTCTTGGCTGATTTCCAACATTTACTATCCTTTCAGCATCAGGTTTGGGGTTTATACGGGGTGCGTTAGAACTTACTTTTATTTGAGGCTGTATAACAGGCTCTTTCATTCCTGTTTCAGGAGTGGGTTCTAAAGGAATATTGGTAGGAGTTTGTTGTTGTTTCATTTGACTAATTAAGTGTGCTAATTCTTGGTGAACATTATTTTTAGTCCTACCCTTTTTTGTATTTGCCTTTCTATACAATTGTTCTAAAGTTTGTTCATCTATCCCCATGTGTTCTTCAAATGCACGTTTTACTTTTTTAGGAAGGCTGCCAAACGTACCATATGATGACTTTCCTGAGCCGTAATCCATAAAATTTGCAAAACCCGAAGATAACGAATGTAGTTCGGGATGAAGTGCATCTCTCCAATTTGGCGGGGTCGGACTTCCCTCAACACTTACTTCTTTTCCATCTACTAACATTTCACCATCGGGGCTGCCTTGCCCTGCATCTACCATTGCTTGTCTTTCTGCTTGTCTATCGTTATACTCATGCATTGAAGCATTATCTGAATGGTGAATAGGATTCATATAATGAAACATACTTTTCAAATTTCTAACTTCTTGAACGGCTTCAGCCGGATTAGCATTACCTTTTATTGTGTTAAACACTTGACTTAAAAGTCCTTTATCATTCAAATTAATTGTATTCTTATGAACATAATGAGCAGGAATAGATAAATCATCAATTTTTCCTTTGCCCTTTTTAGTTGGAAGAAATCCCAATTTTCTTGCAGCAGGGCCATACCATCTCGCATAGGCTTCTTCTGTACCCTGTTCGTATGCATTACTGCTGATTAATCTAGTTACTAATTTATTTTGTGAGTTTCTAGGTCTAAAATGTTCTGTGTTGCCTTTCGTTTGGTCGTAAATTTTGCCTGAAACGGCTTTCCTATAATCCATATTTAATTCGCCCCCTTTTGTAAACGGAAGATCTTTATCCAACGGCATTCCATTCATTCGATTTTGTTCCCTTGCTGCCTCATTAACTAACTTAGCACCTGCACCTAATGCTCTTTTGCGAATATCAATTATGATGGGATGATTTTGCAAATCGGGATTATTCAATATCATTACATCCTCTTTTGATATTTTTCCTGTCAATATCGCCATGTGTATTGCATCTTCTTCATATGGATTCAAACCTGTATCATTCAGATCGGGGTTTAATGAGTGGTGTAACTCATGGTTTGGATTCTTTAATTTTTCTTTTAATTCCTCTAAACTCAACGCCGAACCTTCAGGGTGATTCAATAAATAATTAACTAAATGGTCTAAATCTACAATACCATATGATTTAATCAAAGAATCGGGGGGGTGAACAAGAAAATTAGAATGATTGAACATCCATGCTCTACTCAACCCATTCACCTCTTACTAACAATATTGAATGCTAGTGAGGTATCATCAAAGCGATAACCTGCACTATCTTCATCTCGGACTTCTGTTGGCCCTGTTGGTGCAGATGAACGCTCGCTGCTTGCTTGCCCGCCTTTCTTTGAATGTTCATCTAATACAGGAGAGGATTTTGCTAGTTTGTTTAATTTATCCAATAACTTTTGGATTTTGTTCTTTAGAGATAATATCTCGGTTCTTGACAAGGATTGTGCTTTTGCTACAAGAGGGTCAGATGTGCCTAATGGGTCGCCTATTGCCCCACGAGCAAGCCTATCTGCTCTAACCCCTGCATTCATGTTTGTACCCATTTTTGGAACTCTAGGCATTCTAGTCGAACCTTTTGTTCCACCTATGAATCCGCCTCTTGTGCTTTGTGAAGATATACCCGTTCCGCCTGTTGAACGGTGATGAGTCATGGATCTAGGTAATGCACCTTGCTCTCTCGCCATTTTAGCATTAGCCAATTTACGTTGATATGCCACCGGATCACGGAGTCTTAGAGGAATACCTTCTGCTCTTGATGCGCCACGCATTCTTAGAGGAATACTTCTCGATACGGGGTTGAATGATTGTCGTTTAGAAGAAGTGTCGAGTTGTAATTTAGCACTCGCTGCTCGTCTTTTAGTTTTTGACTTTGGTTCTCTTCCACCGGATGTGTTGTGCTTACCGCCCACTTTTTTGCCTCTTTTTCCCTTTCTTTTCTTTTCTCGTCTTTTCTTTCGTTTGGATTTTTCTTCATCCTCATCACTCTCTTCATCTTCGTCATATTTTCGACCTTTGTATTTCCTTCTTGCTTTTAACAAATCAAAAGCATCGGATATATCGTCATCGAAACTAGCCCTTATTGCACCTCTCGATGGATGGCCGAATGTAATGTTTGGGGTATCGCTTCTAACAGAACCCACGTTTGCACCTGCTGATGCGGATAAGCCGTTAGCCCCAATGTCCACACCTAACCTACTTTCAAGTAATTGATTTTCATTCTCCATCATAGGGCTTCGACCTATTTCTTGGTCTATCTTACTTGGCCTTACATCTACATGAGTAAGACCCGGAACTAATTCTTGCAACGCTCGTTCACGTCTTTTCTTCTTATCTCGTTGATCACGGCTTTCACCATCTTCAGGGGTTTGCCTTGTATGGTGAGATAAACCATCTGCATTTTCATTAGGATTAACATCTAAATCACCATAGTTACCCATTTCTCTACCATTGAAACCGCCGGTAAACTCTTGTGTTCTTGGCCGCCATAGATTACCTATATCATTAGGAGTCGAACTTACTTTGATGATTTCATCACTCATTTATACAAACTCCCTCTACTACTATGACCATGATACTTATGGTGTATTTCTGCACCTCTATGGAGATTATGTAAATATTTGAATGAAAATTGCACCTTTAATGGTAAATCAAGATACCAATTAAATAAGTGTCCTATGTTATGATATGGTTTAGCAATGTAAACAAACTCTTGTTTTAATTCTTTTATTGCTCTTAAGACATCCATAAACTCGGTTACTGAACTGTCGTTAGACATGAAATCAACTATTGCAAACCTGCAAGCCATAACAGACATTAACGCTTGTGATGCTGTTTCTTTTACACCTTCATGATCTTCGGGAGGTAATGAGCCAACCATGCCTTCTACCCATCTTTCTAATACGAAATCTAATCCATCTAATAAATCAACTAACCTTGCTTCGCTTTTTGGAAAATCACCATGCAAAAGCATAGAATATTCTGAATCCTTAAGCATCAATGAATGTATTGACCGTGGATGATGTTCATTATCATCATCGTCTTTTGGCAACCAATTCATTCTCCAAGCACCCCCGCTTCAGCCAATGCATTTCGTAGAACACGCCATTCATCGGGAGACTTCTCGGCAAAGTGCGCCTGTATCACGGTTATAACAGATACAGATTGGTTTTTATCTATTACCTCTACCTTATCCATCCACACCGCTAAATCGTTGAGTGTATCTCTTACTTCACGGTGTATCTTTACTGCTAATTCTACGTCTTTAGGATTAACTACATCTGAACCCCCTAAGAATTGTTCTTCAACACGATCAATTTGTAATTCGTAAATGCGGTCTAATCTGTTCATATTCTTTTCAATACGAACTAAAGAATCTTTTGTGCTTTCTAAAGCAGAAGGTATCATTTCCAAATCCACTTGTTTTGAAATTATAGGTTTGATGTGTTTTTCCATATGTTGTGTTATTACCGTTTCTTTTTCATTTAACTCATATGCAAAATCCTCAACAGAGGCTCGACCATCAATAATCGCTGCTTCTATTTCACTTCTTTCAGGATGCGTACATATACTGCAATCTTGATTACTATTGTTGTAATATTCACCTGAATGCCGCCTCATGTGGCGATGAACTGTGCCTGATGCCCATCCTTGATCTTTATCTAAATCTTCATTATCAACTAATCCGGTTCTTACTTGACGTTCTAAAACATCTCTTTCAGGATGTTGGCAAAAGGGGCAATTATTTCTTGTCTTACGCCCCGCCATGTCATCTTAACTCCTTACCATCATTATTGGTTCTTACGCTTGTTCTTCTTTGAAGGGTAATGGTTCAGAATGCTTTTTCATATGTATTCCGCAATATCCTAAAGTAGAATCTGTATGTTTTCTTCTCTTGCATCTATCTCCTGTGGTTATAATAGATATACACCTCATTTCATCAGATGGGTTTCGATAACATTCTACACATACTTGAGTACCGTATTTAGATTTCTTTTTCATGCCTTTGCCACACTCAACGCATTGATATTTGAGTTTCTTTATTCCATTCTCGTCATTCCACTTTTTTAATGCAGTCATCGCATCTGATAAATCAACATCACCATCACCATCAACATCAAGTTTGTCATGTATTTTTTGTATCATTGTAGGGGGTCTGCTTGGCATCCTGTATTGAGGGGTAAATCCCCCGCCCCTGAAACTTTGAGGGGCATTACCGAAAGGAAGCGTATGTGCGACCTGCGACTACAAAAGTAAGCATCAATCCCATCAGCAGAAGCATAGATTGTGTAGGAGACATACTTGGCCCTTTGTAAATAAGAATAACCATATTAAAAAGCATGAATGCAAGAATAAAAATCATAGTTGCACTTTCAACCATCATCTTATTCGGACTAAGCATTTGTATGGTAGTATCCATTGGATTCAAACCACCATGATATTGTAACTCTTCTTCGTTTCTCAATCTACTTCTCTCCATTTCCATCATCCTCTCAAAGAAGTGCAGCCGCACCTGCACCCATAGCCCCATAGCCGCCCATTTGATTTGCATGATTGCCAATCATACCACCTAATAGGCTACCCAAGAAACCGGGTTGAGGTTGCCCATTGAGCATATTAGAAATTGGGTTGTGAGCAGAAAGCAACATTTGTATTTGTTGTTGATTCATTTGAGTCTGCTGCATACAACCTGTTTGTAAACTTTGCATGGTTAATCTAATGTTTTCAGCAGACATAGATACGAGGTTAGTAGGTAAAGTGGAGACATCTAAAGTAATGTTTCCTTCAGCATCTGTTTTGAATGATATATTAGCAAAGAAATCCTTCATAGCCAATGTCATCATTTCTGAAAACAAATCCATCAAAAGACCCATACTATTAGTTTGAATAAATGCCGCAATCGGGTCATTATACTGTAAAAGCCTAGCCGTTGCTTGAACAGGGTCATTTGCCATTGCTTGCATCATTGGATTTTGTGCCATCTGTTGCATTGCCATCGGATCCATTTGTCCTGTCATTCCATTATTCATCATCATACCCCCGCCCATACCCATAGCCGGTGCGCCAAAAGTGCTTGGTGCGCCAAACTGTTGCGTAGGGGCATCGTTACTACTACTAAACCAACCCATTATTATTCCTCTCATTATCCCGCTACTGTATTAGGGGGAATAGGTGTGCCTTGTGATTGTTTTGGTGAATTATAGGTAGGCACACCTATTATCCCCTGTTGTTGCATAGAATCTTGTATTTGCAATGCTCTCAAATCAAAAGTAACAGTTACTATATCTGCAACGCCTGTTATTGGATTTGGATGTTGAGTTAAAGTAACTCCTTTTTTATATTTTACATCTTGTTGAATCATTTTGAAAAACGGCTCGTATTTTATTAAAGATTCGGTTGTTGCCCTATTCTCTGTTTTATTTCTAGTAAGCCCCGGTACTCTAAGGAATTTTGTTCCTTTTGCAACAGGGCGAGAAAATCCATCATCTGCTAATTCTTCTTCAGCCATTATCTGTTTTAATGTATGATATATATGTAAATGAGCAGGGCAAAGCGTACTATTCAACTCATCTCCGTGATCTCCTTGTGTTCTTGCATGAGGTTTACGACTTGTTCCATCTTCATTCATCCAATACAAATCTGCGAGAGATAATCCTGTATCATCATCAATTATGTGGCTGTAAGCATTATCTCCTTCTACAAATCTCCTTACATCCACACCACAACAAGCACATTCAGTTGCACCATTATATCTGTATATTTTGTATATTCCTAGATTGTATCTTGGTGGTTTTAATGCCTTTCTTAACATTTTGATATTCTTTTTTCTTGCTTTTCTTGGGTTTTTAGGATTAGTAGTAAGTTGTATTTCTACTGTTGGAACTATGGTAGTATCATTTTCTAATTCTCCTTGTGAACCCATGTTGGCTAATTCTGCTTTTTGTTGTGCTTTTAACATTGCAAAATTAATCCCTGTTGTTACTGCTAACTGCTGTAATTGTTCATCAGTTAGACCGGCTAATCGCACGTTTGGATTCCACCCCGGTATGAAACTCATAGCCCTGTCAGCCCTGTTAGACTCTTTAAGATAGCGGCATTTTATATTGCTTCAATGAGATTTATCATTACTTTCTCAACATTCAAGCCATGTTGAGCAGATATTGCTTCTACTTTTGCTTGGATACCTGCTTTTCGTAAATCTCTAAGTTGTTGTTTGAATGGATAAACGATAGGATGTTCTCTTTGTAATTCATGCGACCATAGATATTGCGCTTGAGGAGTCCACCATACATCCATCTTGTTAATTAAGAAACAAAACAAGTCCGGCTTATATCCATTTTTAGCATTTTTTTTGGCTCTACGAGATATTGCCTTTGTTCTATCTTTACCTGTGATATTATCTACAAGATACTGCAAAGAGGCAACCGCTTCTTCTCTAAAATTAGGATGAGTCAAAACTCTATGATCAACCATAAAAAATACAATATTGACCTGTCTGCCAAACATATCTTCTATCCATAAATTCTTGTATTGTGAATGACCCCCTACATCAGCACTAGAAATAGGCTGCCTTTCTCGTTTGTATTTTATTTGTTTTCGATGAGCATTAGGCAATTTGTATTGCCCATTAACCATTTGATGACTTGTTCTAAACTCAATAGGAATTGGTTCGATGTCTCCCGGTACAGTAAGATATTGATCTAATGTTGTTTTACCCGTCATACTTGGGCCATAAACGCCGATTTTATACGGCCTTAATGTACGGTAAACTTTCTTTATCAGGTGTCCGGCTGCAAGTAATATATGTCCTGCTAAAACGGTACTACTCATGGGGTTTCACCCCCTGTTCGATAACCACTCCCATACTTGTGTAGGGCTTACATCTCCTAAATTGTCTAAGAAGAAAAGAGATGCAAAAGTCAAGACAACACCGCCCACTAACGCCACTACGGTACGCACCCATCCGGCAAGCCGTTCCATCCTACGTTCATAGGCATTTTCCGCAAGTATCTGAGACATAGCCTCGGTTTGCCTTTCTTGTTTAGTGCTAAACGGCCAAACCAAACGCAGCCCCCCACTTATTGTCTATCATTATCCGAACCATCATTAGGAACGCCAAAAAGTTGTTGCCCCGTAACTTGTTGATATTGTTGTTCATAATCTGAATACATCTGTTCTCTTTGCATTCTTCGTGTTGCTATCTGCATTTGATTACGCATCCACTTGTCGTATCTTGTACCTTGTTGAAACTCAGCCCTCATTGAAAGTGAATCCTTTATTCCGCCTACTTGGAATAGAACCATTGATATACAAAGGAAACCGAAGGTAATGAGGCCGTATTGCAGACCCATCTCTCCTGACGAGGCAGTTGGCAGATACCAATCTAAATGCGATACAGTAACTGCGACTCCTGTAAGCAAAGATTGCCATAAAAGCATAGCAATCAGATTTATATCAATTCGTTGGCTATCATTCGCCCACGGAGGTATCCCCCCCATTGGCGGTGGTTGTTGCATAGTCATGTTATTTTCCCTCACTCTCTAAATGGCGGAAATACATTTCAATAGCATGATTTAGGTATGAAGATTTAGATTCTCTACCTCTTTTTGACTCCATCAAATGCCATAGATCATCTCTTAAGATAATCGAAACGTGCTTCCCCATAGAGCGTTGTGATATATGTTAGGGTTATTACGGTTGTCATGTCTGACGGTTGTTAAAGGCTATTTATGAGCCGTTTAATAATCGGTCAATAAATTCTTTACCTTCTTCAGTAGATGTAAAATTCTTAAATCCACCTTCGGTACTCATTAGTTCTTTTATCGCTCTATTTCTTAGGCGTGGGTTATTCAAGACCATATTTCTTGCAGTTTCCGAAGCCATTGCCTGACTCCCTCTCTTTAATTTATAGTTTACACTTTCAATATTTTTATCCCAACACGCATTACAGTCATGTTCTCCGCAATTACCGGGGCATTGATATTCATCTTCGTCTAAACTTCCAAATAATTGCTTTCTACCCCCTGATGAATACTTTATGTTTGGGTGATTGTATTTCTTATCCTCTTCTTTTAGTCTTTGAAACTTATCAGTTGCAGAAAGGCGAATGGTAAGATTGTCAGGTATTTTGCCGCCTTGTGCCAAAAATTGTCTAAGCATAACAGGTTCATGAATTGGTAGCCAATGATTAACATCAGGGGTGGCTCTTGCAATATCTGCTAATAGTGCTAAATGTTGCGGGCTTTGAATATCTCCTGAATCCTGCCATCTCATATATCCCCCTCGATTTTCAATAGAAGGAAAATCAGGGGCAACGGCTGCTAAAGGTACTGTTCTTTTACCTACTTTTGTCATTCTTGAAAATGATGGGATTAATGAGACTTGTGATCGCGCCCATTTTACAGGGTCTTTCATTAATTGTTCATATCTTCTTTCGTTCGCATCACGAGTGGCTGGGTATCTATATGTGCCTGAATTTGCATAACAATCCTCGCACATAGTACCTTCTTGTTGAGACATTTTATGCCCTGCTTTGCAATACCTAGTTGGTAAACCGAATGATGGGCCGGGCATTTTTTCAGTCCATGAAAACGGACTACTCAAATCTGAACCGGGTTTTTTTCCTGCTGTTACCATTAATTCTTCAGGAGTAACGCCACTCAAACGTGAAAGTCCACCGGGCAATCCCGTTATAGGATAATCCTCTAACCTCATTGGTTCTTGTTTGACTAAAAGCCACGCTTCATCAAATGCGGTCATTCATAGCCCTCTTCTTCTTTCAAATAGTTTCTCATATAGGCATCGAAACTTTTTGTTCCTAAACCCGGCTGTTTATCTCTAAACTCTTCATCATTCATGGCAGATATTATTTTTCGCTTTTCCAATTCAAATAATCGTTTATATCCTTCGCCATCAGCCATTCCGGTTTTAGGGTCATAACCATAATTATTATCTATACCTTTTTCAGCCAAAGCACGATGAACCAAATTGTTGATTGTTTGTGCGGCATTCATAACATACGCTTGATTTACTTTTTGTTGGTGTTGATCTTCATCAACAAAATTTAACATATCAAATATCTCCATATCATCTTCATCCCATTCTCCCCGCCCTATGGAATTGTAGCGTTCTTCAAGATTGGCTTGTAATTCATCATCTAATATTTTTTCCCAATCAACATCATCCCAAGTTCTTTCATTATCTTTTAGTTCCTGTTCAATCGCACTACCCTCAAGCATTTCAATCATCATTTCTGCAAAGGAATCATGGTCTAAATTGTCGTTAGATATGGCATTTTCTACAAAATCTTTTCTCATTTGATACAATCCATAATCGTTATCAAAATGCAAACCTACACGCCATGTAGTATTTTCACGCCTAACATTAGGATCAGGATGATAGCCTATCTGCCCGTTTCTCTTCATAGCATCAATCATGGCTCGCTCTTGAGTATCCATTAACTCATCGCTTTGTTCGGGTGTCAAACCTTCATAACCACTATATTTTGTTTCAAAATCCGGTACTTCATCAACTATGTTCTGCATTGGTTCTATATCGTCAAAAGGAACGCCTAATGCATCCATAGTCTCAAATGCTTGATTAAAAGCATCTTTTTGTTCGTTAGGAACAATTTCTACATTTTTTGAATTTTCATTAACATATCTTTGAGCGCATTCGGGGTAATGTGAGAAATACCAATTGCCATCTCCTATTTCTCCACATTGAGGGCATTTTATCTGCCCATCTTCTTCTTTGACTAAACCCCACGCTCGGTCAAAGGCTTCGCCCATAATGCTCGTTCATGTCAATCCTTGATAAGGTGTAGGGAGAGGGGGGAGAGATGAAAAACAAGATGATGAGTCCAAGAACCTTATCGAGCCATGCCAATGATGATAAGATATATCCTCTCCCTACAATATTTCTAAAAAGACAATCCTTAATCAATCATTCTTGAATTAACTTCGAAAACGCCCAAGCAAACGGATATATCATTACTATTAGTAAGGCCAACGCAAGAGCCGAAAAAAACTCTTTATACAATTCTGCTTGTAACTTCATTCCCAATCGTCAGGTCGTGTGATTCGCATCTTAGGTTTAGGTTTTGCGTTTTCTCGTCTTGCTCTACTCAAAGCATCTGCTAGTGCATCTCTTTTTGGCCTAGTTGCTCTCCATGAGTTAGACCCCCGCATACGTCCACTTTTGTATTGTGATGGAAACTTATTAAGTGGATTCTCTTTAAGTTCTTCTCGTACTTTATCGTTATCAGCATTTAGCCTATCAATATCTTCCTGACTCCATTTTGCTTTCTCTCGATCTTCTTTGAAATTAAAACTCGTATCCCAATCTGCTGCTTTAGCGATACCCCAAGCCTTGTCGAATGCGGTCATGCTTCTGACCCCCACTCGCACCATTTACATTGTTTTGGGTTTTTTGGTTTAATCCATCTCTCTTCTCCCGTTCTATCATATAAATCATCATCAATATGAGATGCCCCAATATCATTAGGGCTACACATCTCTCCACAAGTAGGACATTCTACATCATTGCCTTTCGCAATACCCCAAGCCTTGTCGAATGCCGTCATCTTATTCACGCACCTATGTGGCCGGACATCCCGCCTGAATATACATATTCTTTTTCATCTGCCCTTTTACACGCATTAGAACAATAACTGCTGTTAGACATACGGGGGCTGCTACACCTTCTACAAGTGTTTTTTGAAATATCCCACGCCTTGTCGAATGTTGTCATTGTTTATATCCCTCCGGGTCTATTCCCTTCTCTCGCATAAAGTCCTCAATGGTATCGGGGCGAAATACCGTTCCATGCTTAGGGTGTCTGCGCCTATCAGTTAGCAAATCGCCAATCTCACCCAAACCTTGTCTCAATTCGTGCGACCCCGTTTGTATTCTCATGGGTTGTGCCTCACTAAATCGTCTTGCGGAAATGGTTTGATCGGGAAACTCTCCTTCCATGTGTTCATCTATGAAGGCTTGATGAAAGGCCATTTTTGCCTCGTATTCGGCCATTCTTCGTTTTTCTTCAGCCTCGTATTCCTTAAGTTCTCTCAATTCACTTTCCGATAGTGTATTGTCAAGGTCTTGGGGCGTTAATCCGCTTTGAGCAATTAACCGACCAATAGGCGTGTCTCGCCAATCTTCCTTCACGATACCCCAAGCCTTGTCGAATGCTGTCATATCTATCTCTCCCAATCATGCGGCGGGTCATGTCTATCAAAGAAATACTTAGAACCACTCCAACAATCCATACTGCAAAACGGCCCCTTTTGTGAATCAAATGTTCTGCCCATGTAAATGCCGTCATCCTTATCTATCATTTTATCACAACCAAGACACGGTTCTTCCGGTTCTTCTGCTATGTTGTGATAATCACTACCGACACCAAATTGCATTTCCACTAATCTTTCATCGCCTGTGGCTTCTGCTTGTTGAAGTTCCATCATGAATTGTTTATAATCATCCATGAATAATTCCCTGCCATCTTCATACTCAATAACAAGATACAACCTTTTTGGCCCCATTTGCACACGGAAACTACGCCCTTCTTCCTTCACGACACCCCAAGCCTTGTCGAATGCTGTCATCTTTACATCTCCATAATATTAACTTGGACTTGAAGTAGTTGATTCTCCACATTTAGAACAAGTGAGTGTTCGATAAAGTGTGCCTGTT
>Ga0102963_1000181_pt1 | contig 26512 bp, 37 predicted proteins | sample SalPon2_C_H2O_MG_2_FD_84522 | JGI IMG/M metagenome (GOLD analysis project Ga0102963, IMG submission 84522) | Salt pond water microbial communities from South San Francisco under conditions of wetland restoration - Salt Pond MetaG SF2_C_H2O_MG | ecosystem: Environmental > Aquatic > Non-marine... | reverse complement strand
TATTCTCCACAAAAAAATCGTAGTACCGAGAGGGAACAAGGTGAAAGGTACACTCACCGTAGGTTAAGCGATGACCTACAATCGCGAAAGTAGCTCAGTTGGTAGAGCATGACCTTGCCAAGGTCAGGGTCGCCGGTTCGAACCCGGTCTTTCGCTCACAAAGGGAATAATTTCACAAAGAGCAACATTGGAGCTCTAGTATTACCTTCCCTCCAGGGCCTATAAACAGAGCAGCCAAAGATCCTAGGTGGCATAAGACTCAGGTTTTAAGGCCCTTTTTTTATGAAACATATTTTAGAGTACACATATAACTGAAAAGAATTAGTTATGACAGTACAAATTTGGATAGATCAATTACAATTAGATCAGCTCTATAATAACATCGCAAATGTTATAGAGAACTCAGAAAATACATTTGATAACCTAGTTGAGTACACTCCTGTGCCAATGTTAAGTGGTCAAATTTGCGTTAATCTTAACTATGATACATATGTTATGCTAACTGACAATGAGTTGTTAGCAGAATGGCAATCAGATCAAATATAATATGGACAAAGAAGTACTTAAATCAGGTCGAGTCTTAGTTGATTTTTATGCAACTTGGTGTGGACCTTGTAAAATTATGCTTAAGCAATTGGAATTGTTTGAAGCAGAGACCGATGAGGTTACAGTAGTTAAAGTTAATATTGAAGAGGAACCAGAAATGTCACAAGCATTTGGTGTTAGATCAATTCCAACTTTAGTCTACATGGAAGATGGCGAAGTAGTAGATAAAGCTACAGGTGCCAAAAGATTAAACGAGATTAAAGAGTTTACTAAAACAACATAATATGAAATGGTTATTTGAATCTTTTGTTGATACTTATAAATATTGGTATGAATTAGCCAAAGACTTTAAAACGTGGTGGATCTTTAGATCTGTGGCTAGAAAAAATGTAGAGCTACTTAACGCTCAAGAATTAAGAGTTGATTGGTTGGGTAGAATTTATGGTGTGGTTAATTTACCAGAAGAGGTTCAAGGTGCTAGCCAAGAAATTCAACAAGCATATGTCCTACAACAAATCACGAAGTATGGTGATACAATTATGAAGATTGGTTTAGGCGATGTTGTTTATCCTCAGATTGAACGTATTGATGGTGCAGCCGCATATTTAGTTGTCTTATGGCCAGTTTTTGATGAATTAGCACTTCTACCTATAATCTCAAATACTATTAGAACTGCATTAGTAACGTTTGTTCTTTTTGTGATAGCCAAATTCTTTTATGGAGAAGCTGATACGTTTGTGGCTATATGGGACAAGTTTACTAATTGGATAAAGAGCTAATTTTGCAAGATTACGAAATAAAAAGGGTCCACGAAAATGGCCTAAGATTCTATCAAGTTACTAAAGGAGATGAGGTTATTGCCAAACTGCCTTCAGTAACTACTGTTTTAGGTGAGACTAAGGACAAATCAGGTTTAGAGAAGTGGCGTAAAAGGGTCGGTGAAAAAGAAGCTGATCGTATCTCAACCTTATCAATGAATCGTGGTACAGTTATGCACCGCTTAATTGAACTTTACAAAGGTGAAACTAGTGGTAATCCCACAGAAAGACTTCAGCAACTTAAAGAGGTTGCGGGTCAAGACGAAGAGGTAAATCAATTTAGAGAAGAAGAATTAGGTGACCTGTTTTTAGCTGAAGCTTGGAAATTCTTTTACAAGTTTTACTACAATCACTCCATGTATTTTGATAGAGTTGAAGATGTTTTAGAAGCTGAAACATTTTTATGGACTACTAAAGCTGGTGGATGGGCAGGTACAGTCGATAACATTTCAAAAATGGTCGATGGTAAAATCTTGATCATCGATTACAAAAACTCGCGTAGACCAAAAATAGAATCATGGATCCAAGACTATTTTATCCAAACATCTGCCTATTTTATTGCATATTGGGATAGAGAAGGTGTTAAAGCAGATGGAGCAGAGATTTGGATTGCTAACGAAGAAGACAATTTACCACAAACATTTAGCTTAACTCAAAGTGATTTGGAGTTCTACTCTAATGAGTTTATTAAGCGCAGAAAAGCATTTAAAGAAAAATTCGATATATAATCAGTAAATAAAAACCAAAATTATGAACAAATTTAACACGTTTTTAGCAGAGCATGGCACTAAAATTGTTATCGCTTTATTGATCTTAACCTACTTTAAATCATGTGGTATTGATTCAGAAGTTGAAAGAGTTAAGAAGGAACTAAGACAAGTAGAAGCTGAGATTGATACTTTGTCAAGTCAAGTAGTAAACGAAGAAGAGATGATCGAGTTGATCAAGACTGTACCTGCTTGGAAGACATTGAGAATCGAAGAGATCTCTGACAAAGAAAGAATTTCTATCAACGCTCTAGAAGAAAAAGAAGACTAATATGGAAGCTAACGATCCTAAGAAAATAGCTAAGCGATTTGGGATTATAACTCCACCGGTTATTAAAACACCGGACCAACAACCTTCTCAAATCAGTCAAATCTTTACAGGTTGGGCCAATTATGTCAAAGATCGTTTTGATGCGTTGGATCCTACAATTAAAGAATTGAGTGAGGCAAGGCTATTACATTGTGATAGTTGTCATATGAGAACCACACATAAATGTGATCCAAGAAAGGTTGGAACGCATGTAAAAACAGGCCAGCAAATTCACGGATGTGGTTGTAATATTGCGGCCAAAACCATGTCTCCAGGATCTAGTTGTCCTTTGGGTAAATGGTAAATATTAAATAAAAAGATGGACAAGAATAAACTAGTTAGTAATTTTGTTATCGGTACCTTTGTTACACTGTATCTTTTAGTATCGATCATTTCTACGATTCACGTAATCGATTTCTTTGAATTGTCAAATCCATATTGGTTGGCAGTTACATTGGCAATTGGTTTTGAAATTGGTGCTGCGGCTTCGTTAGCATCATTGGTTATTTTAAAGAAAATGAATAAGACTCTGGTTTGGGCACTATTCATTACAATTACATTAATGCAAATGCAAGGTAACATGTATTATGCATTTATCAACATGGATGATTTTAATTCATGGGCTGAATTGTTTGCCTTAATCGAAGAGGAACCAATATTCCAAAAAAGAGTTTTAGCGGCCATCTCAGGCGCAATTCTACCTCTTGTGGCACTTGGCTTTATTAAATCATTAGTAGACTATATTAAACCAGAAGAGGACGAGGACGATGAGGTTAGAGATGCTGTTGGTTTAGGTGAAGATCTTGATAATGAGGTTGAGCAATACGAAAGTATGAAAGCTGCTCAAAGAGATCACTTGGCTGAGATGATGAAAAATGATCAAGAGCTTGGACTCTATGATGAGCCTTGGGTTTCAGAGAATCCATTGAAAAAGGATCCAGAATTAGAAGATTGGGACATAACTTTAGAAGATGGCTTAGAAGACGAAGACTTAGAAAACTTTGCTGAAGTTAGAGCTAATGATAGAGAGAAGTTTGTCGCTGAAGAAGAGTGGGACGAGGATCACGCACATGATATGGCAATGAATGCTATGTTAGAAGGTATGACTGAAGAAGAGATTGATGCTCTATCTGAGGGTCTAAGCGGTGGTCATGAAGATAATAATCCAACTTCAGTTGGTGAGATGGTTAAACCAATCATTGAAGAACAAGAAGAGCAGGTTCAAGTTATCAAAAAGAAAGTAGAAGATCTTAAAAAAGAAGTTACTACTAAAGAGGATGCTATTGAAATTTTAGGCTTAGAAGTTGAAGATGAAGATCTTTCAGAAGAAGAGCTTTACCGTAGAGCAATGGACAAGAAGGCTAAAGAGGAGATGAAACAGTTTATCTCAAAAAAGAATGACAACGACTAATCTTAAAGTTGACCTATCTAAACAGTATATTACTGAACCAATAGGAAAAGATGCGCTAGCTGAAATTATCAAAGGAGATAATGACAAGACAGCGCATCGTCTCTATTTAATAGTAAATGAACTTAAGGAGCGTTACTATTTTCAAGAGCTGGATAACCATGATAAATATACAATAACAGCGGCAGTTAATGTCAGATATACATATGCAGGTGAAGCTAGAAGACAAATAGAGTCTTTACCATTGCTAAGACCTCTTTTAAAGACTACAAATGGCTATGAAATAGTCTACAAAGTTTTTTTAAAGAAGAACATGCAAGCAGTATATGAATTCAGACATAAAACTAAGAGTAAACAAGAAGTTTGTGATCTAATAGTTAAACTGCGCCAAAAAACGATATTAATATGCAATCAAAATACGTTCTAAAACAAGGCAATCAAGGTGATCTAGTTTATTTGTTGCAGGGTTTGTTGGGTATTATTAAAGACGGACAATTCGATCATAAAACTAAAACTGCCGTTGAAAACTTTCAGAGAAGACATGGTTTAAAACCTGACGGTTTGGTTGGTCCAATGACATGGTTGGCTTTAGGCTATAATCCTCTTGAAATTGAAGCAGATACTGATGCTACTACATCTGCAACCTGGATTGAACAACACAATTTACCAGACGATGAATTTGTAAAGGATAAGACCAGTAAAAAATGGATCATATTACACCATACTTCAGGTCTAAATAATCCTTATAAAGTTATTGATGATTGGGCTAAAGATCAAAGAGGTAGAGTTGGAGCACATTATGTAATCGGTGGTTTGCCAATTGCAGCAGATGCAAATTCTTATAACGAATTTGATGGTAAAATATTACAAGCCATTCCTGATCAGTATTGGGCATGGAGTTTAGGCACTGTTAAATCTCAAGCATTTCAAAAGCAAAGTATTAATATTGAATTGTGTTCAGCTGGTGCTCTAGATGAAAAGAACGGAGAATTCTTTACATGGTATGGTGCTAAAGTACACCCAAGTCAAGTCGTTAGATTAGAAAAAATGTTTAACGGTAAGAGATACTTTCACAAATATAGTAGTGAACAATTAGATTCTCTTAAAGCACTTCTTCTATTATTAAAAGATAAGCATGCTATTAATATTTCAAAATGCTTGTTAGAAGATATAAAGTTACAAGGACAAGGTGCATTTAACTTTAAACCTTATTATAATCATAATACGCATCCAACTGGTGTGTTAACACATGGTCAACTTAAAGAGGGTAAGATGGATCTATTTCCACAACCTGAATTGATCAACATGCTAATGAAACTAAGCTAATTTTAAGAGTATAACTTGTAAAATCAAAAAGATATGCAAGAACAACAAGAACAGTATGTTTCTCCATTTGGTGAAGCTGCCAACATGGACCAAACAAAGGCCATCAATATTTTAATTCAAGCTGCAGGCGCAGCACAAGCTTCTGGTGGTTTATCACTAAAAGATGCAGTCTTAGTTACTGCTGCAATTGAATTTTTCACACTTCCTAAAGAAAATTAATATGAATATTGAAGTATCTAACGGTGAAATCATCGACAAGTACACTATTTTAGAAATCAAACTACAGGAAATTAAAGATGAGGCTAAATTAGCCAATGTCCAAAAAGAGCACGACACTCTTAAAACTGTAGTTAATCACATTTATAATGAAACGCATGCACAAGACGTTTTAGCAGAACTACACAATGATCTGTTAAATATTAATAAGACCTTATGGAATATTGAGGATCAAATTAGAGATTGTGAACGTGATGAAAGTTTTGGCTCAGATTTTATTGAATTGGCTAGATCAGTTTATTACACTAATGATGAGCGAGCTGAAGTTAAAAAGCAAATCAATCAACTTACGGGTTCAAATCTAGTAGAGGAGAAATCGTACCAAGAATATAAGTAATATGCTACATGCTTTACAAGATGGTAAAAGAGTAGCAATTGTAATTAACACACCAGCTTTAGGTGATACTATCGCTGCTATTCCTACATTACGCAAACTTTCAAAAGCGTATAATAATACTAAACTAACGGTATTTAGTAGTAAGCCATTCTTGTTTGAGAATCATCCACTTGTGTTCGAAGCACTTCCACTAGATTCTAAGATCAAAGACGAGTGTCACATTCACGAAACCTTTTGGCCAATTGTTGGTACCTCTTATGACTTAAGAGGGCAAAAGGTAGAGTTTAGATACTCTAATATGGATATTAGACAATTTCATGCTGTCTCTCTTGGGTTTACATTAACTCAAGATGAGATGGACATGGATCTCTATATTGAAAGAGAACGTGAGATTGGTTTTGATGATTATGTAATGATTCACCCAACTCACACTTGGCCAACAAGAACATGGGATCAGGCTAAATGGCAAGAGCTTGTCAATAGATTAAATGATCAAGGTATTCCAGTAGTTGCAGTGGGTCGAGATAGCAAAGAGGTTGGTACATTTAGCGTTGATAAACCAGTAATGGAACTTGATATAAAATTGGGTCTTAATATGCTAAATGATCCAACTAATGATCCAGCTGAATTGAGATGGATGATGAATCATCGAGCACGAGCAGTAGTTACAATGGATTCTGGTATTTTGCATGTTGCAGGAACCACTGATGTTAATATTATTCAATTAGGTTCATCGATTGACAATAAACTAAGAGCACCATATCGTAACGGCAGTCAAGACTATAAGTATCAATTTATCAGAGGAGGTTGTGGCTTGTTTTGTTCTAGTAATATGAAATATAATGTGAAGGTGCATGGAAACATCCACGGTATTCCACCACAAATTCACTGTTTAGAAAACAAACCAACATTTGAGTGTCATCCAAGTGTTGATAAAATATATGAAGCTGTAATAGGACTTTATGATGAGTAAAAAGAAGATAGTTTATTTGGCTCCACATTTAAGCACAGGCGGCATGCCACAATTTGTGCTTAAGCGTATAGAAGCTATGCTCCAACTCAAAGAGTTTGAGGTTCATCTTATTGAATATACTCAATACAGTACAGCTTACGTGGTCCAAAGAGAACAGTTACAAGCTATTTTAGGGCAAAGATTTCATTCGCTTGGCTACTTAGACTCGATTGATATTAATGAAAGAGGTCGTAGATTAAAGGCCAAATTACTAGAGATTAGCCCTGATATTATTCATATTGACGAAGCACCTGAATCATTTGATAGCTTCAACAAGATGCATGCTCGTGTTCAAAAATGGATGTATAATCAACCATGGAAAATAGTTGAGACGTGTCACAATATTTGGTTTGATCCAAAGAATAAAAGATTGGATCCTGATCAATATCAAATGTGTACACCGTATCACTTAGAGACATTTGGAGAACGTCAAGGTTTAAAGCATGTAGTTGAGTACCCAATTGAAAACTTAGCCCCAATAAGAGCTACCACTCAAGAGGAAGCTCAAAACACAGTAGGTTTTGATCCAACTAAAATCAATGTACTTAATGTTGGTCTTTGGACTGAAGGTAAGAATCAAAAGGAAGGGGTTGAGATTGCACGTAAAGCGCTCTTAATAAATCCTAATTTGCACTTTCATTTTGTAGGTAATCAAGCTGAAAACTTTAGTAAGTATTGGCAACCTATCATGAAGGCAATTCCAGAGAATGTTACAGTTTGGGGTGAAAGATCTGACGTGCATCTATTTATGATGGCCTCAGATGCCTTTATGTTTAACTCAACTTGGGAATGTAGTCCACTAGCATTGCGTGAAGCTGCGAGTTATGGTCTAAAGACATTTGCTCGCAATTTGCCACAGTACTTAGATATGTTCCCTCATTTGATCCAGTTCTCTGATGATTTAGAAGAGAATGCGTCATTATTAATTAAAGAACTCTCAGTCTCTGATATTAGAGGAGAAAACCCTCCAAAGGACGATTTTTCTAGATTTATATCTCAACTTAAGGACGCCTATCACGCGACACTTGATACCCCGAAGGCCATTCAAAACCAGAAGTTGAAGTATCGATTGACATGGAACGACGGTCTTCGTCTATACGTAGATGAACTCGATGGTCGAAAATGGCGCGCAGAGTTTTGGGACGACACTGACCTAGTCTATAATACCGGCGAACTTGAAGAGGACTATTGGTACTCACCTAGTCGCAAATGGTGGACCGATTGGACCGTTAGAATCTATGCAGACTCAGAGTTACAAATAGAGGATCAGTGGACCTTAGAGGGTCAGGACCTAACAGTAGAATTCGGCAGCTCTTCACTCGGAGACACGCTGAGCTTTATGGGTCAGATGCACAGTGTAAAACAACGACACGCTATTAACAGACTCTACGTAAAATGTCACAAGCCCTGGCTGTTTGACTGGGACAAGTACAATACCATGGGCATTTATCAACTTAACTGGGACCAGCCAACATTAACCCATCGCGCAACCGTCGGAGTCTACTACAGCATGGAGGAACCATGGCAAAAGCACGAGCACAAATACGATTGGCGTCAAGTGCCCCTGGGCAAAATCGCCTCTGATCGCTTAGACCTAGAGTACAGTGAAATCAGACCTCATCTAGCACCAGAGTTTAGAGACGCTGGAGACTCAACTACCCGCGCGCACATTGTCATAGCCACACAATCAACAGCACAAGCCAAATATTGGAATCATCCTACAGGTTGGCAAGATCTAGTAGATTGGTGCAATCAACACGAGATAGCTGTATATCATGCTAGTAAAGAAGGAACTGAACTAACTGGCATTCATCAATTACCTGAAGCCTTAGAGGCCGTTGCAGCCTCTATTAATACTGCAAAATGTTTTGCTGGCATTAGTAGTGGATTAAGTTGGTTTGCTTGGGCGTTGGGTGCTCAAGTGATCATGATCAGTGGCTTTACTGATGAGTATGTAGAGTTTGAAGACAAGTGCGTTAGGGTCATTAATAAGCAGGCTTGTCATGGTTGTTGGGGTTGGGACACATTTGATCGTGGAGACTGGAATTGGTGCCCTGCATGGAAAGGCACTCGAAGACAATTTGAGTGTAGTAAAACAGTTGGACCAGAAACAGTGATAGAACACGTAAATAAGTTTATAAAATGAGTGATATAGAATTAACAAACATGCTTAATGAAAAAGGCTGGGTCGTAGTCAAAGACCTAGACACAGTGTATGAATTTAACACCTTTCAAAAAGCATTTGATTTTCAATTGACATTTTTAGGCCACTTAATGACTAGATGGTACTATGACATGCACTGGAAACCAGAAAGACTTAGACAAAATTAAATATGAAAGCACTAGTTACAGGTGGCGCTGGATTTATAGGTCACCATTTAGTTAAAAGACTATTAGCAGATGGTCATGAAGTTACAGTAATCGATAATTTAAGTACTGGTCTATTTGAAAATATAGAGGACTTAGACTGTCGTTTTGTTGAGGCTTATATAGAATCAGTGGACTATGAAGCACTTACCATAGAGCATGATGTGCTTTTTCATTTGGCCGCACCGGTTTCAGTCGAAGAGAGCCTAAGAGATCCTGGTAAATACTATTCAGAAATTGCATTAGCTAGCAATAGTCTAATAGAGTGGTCTATTAATCAGGGTTGCAAAACAATTGTTATAGCTTCTACTGCGGCCGTTTATGGTGCCTCAGAGGACATACCATTTGGCGAAGACAGTCCATTAAAACCTATGAGTCCATATGCTAAAGCCAAACTAATGACAGAGCATGTGCTTGAAGATCATTTACAAGTAAGTGAAATCAATGGTACAGCATTAAGATTTTTTAATGTTTATGGTGAAGGGCAACGAGACGAAGGTGGTTATTTAAGTGCAGTGCCAATCTTTTTAAATCAATACGAATCTTTTAAACCAATTACAGTAACTGGTGATGGGCAACAGACTAGAGACTGGGTCTATGTTGGTGATGTAGTTGAAGCATGTATTTTAGCGGCCCAAAAGGCTGAAGGGTTTAATGTCTATAATGTAGGTAGTGGTCAAGAGACCAGTGTTATGGATTTAGCTGAGGCTTTTGGCGGTGAAATAGCACATATTGAAAAAAGAAATGAACCAAAATGCTCACAAGCTAATATAACTAATATAGTCAGAGATCTTGAATGGACTCCTAAGACTAATTTGCTAAGTTGGATTAAAATGGTGAAGTAAGATGGCAACAGTTACTATTAGATACAGAGCAAGTATCGAAACTTTAAAAACAGACAAACCACATGAAATTGTAAACGAGCGTATGAGCAAGTTTACGGAAGATATATTGACCATTATGGTCGATGGTGAAATAATTTATACAAAGTCATAATGTATCATTTAAGAACACTTTTTATTGCCCTTTGGATCATTATTAATCCATTGAGTGCACAAGACCTTAGAATTGTTGAGGTTGAAACTCCTATTTATAAAATAACATATTCACAAGAGTATCAGCAACCTATTTCGGCTCAATACAAAGTAATATGTTTACCAACAGCTCGTAAATATCCTCGAGGTGGTTTGGACTTTACGAGAGTTGATACTATTAAAACGTCAACTCCATCTGATTATGCAAATAATATTTGGGATAAAGGGCACTTAGCACCTGCTAATACCTTTGCATGTAGAGAAGACTGGCTTAAATTAACATTTTCATATGTTAATTGTGCGCTCCAACATGAAAACTTAAATAGAGGTGCTTGGGCAGATCTAGAGGCATTTGAAAGAGATTTAGCAATGTTGTATGAAGATGTTGAGGTTGATATTCAAATCTTTTTTTCAGAAGAATGGACTACTAATTCGGATCCTGCCCGTATTCCTGCCAGCTTTGTAAAGTCTATCAGTTGGACCGAAGGTGAAGAACACAGAACAATTAGCTTTGACTTTCCTAATACAAGTACAAAAGGCAAGTCATTTTGGTACTATTTAATAAATTAAAACAAATGAAAAAACTACTAGTACTTGTAGCTTTAATTAGCACATTCACAGCACAAGCAAGCCACATTTTAGGTGGTATTATTCAAGTGGCTCAAACAAGCCCAGATTCAACATCAATTGGACTCTATATTGTGTCTGAATCGTTTCCACCAATGCCAACATCAGTTTCAGTTCAGAAATGGGTAATGAATTCTCAAGGTTGGTATGAATTAGATGGTTATGTTACATTAGATAAATTTAATACTAATACGCATCAAGGTTATAATACTGCCAATTACGGTAGTGATTATTTAGATCTTGATTCAGGTCAATATAGATTCATTTATACTAATTGTTGTTGGCCAATGCTAGATAACTCTTCAAATTCTATGAATTCAGATGTGGTTATTTCAGCAGACTATTGGCATGTTCCAAATAATACTACACCATTTATGGAACAGCCACTTTGGATTAATGTAGAGCAGAACGCAGTTAATTCAATGAAACCAGTATGGGGAATCTTTAACTGTCACTTTACAAATCCAAATTCTAGTGATTCAGTTAATTTACATATGACCGAATTATACTCATCATATTCAAATGGTGTTTTTGTACCACAAGTACAGACCTCAACTAATGTTCTAGCAAATAATGATTCAATCACGTTTGTCGGTACTAATCTCGGTAGTGTTGGTTATGGTTTTCAGATTGACAAGTACCGCAATGGTTATTTGATGACAACACAAAGAATTCAATGGACTTTTAAAATAGTTCTATCAACACTTGATATAGAAGAATTAACACCTAAATACAATAGTGATTTATATAGAGTTTATGATATGAATGGTAGATTTTTAGGCACTTCAACTAGAGATCTTCCAAGCGGTCAAATCTATATTATTCAATATGATCAAGGTTATTCAGAAAAGATTTTTATTCAATAAATGGAGTTAATAAGTACACACCCTGTCAAAAAATCAGATTTAGGTTTTCATGGTAATCTTTTTGGAGGTAAGTTACTTGCATGGGTAGATGCAGCTGGCGCTGCATATGCTTCTCAAGTTTGTGATACGCCAAGAATGGTTACCGTACTTATTGATGAGTGTGTCTTTAAGAAGCCAGCGAAAGAAGGACATCTACTTAAAATCTACGGCGAAGTCAAATCTATTGGCAAGTCTTCAATTACTCTCAAGGTCGAGGCTAGATCACATAATGTCTATGATGGTCGACAAGCTATTATCCTATCAACACACATTAAGTTTGTTCGCATAGATGAGCAGGGTGAACCAATTCCTATTAGCGACCGCGTGAAATCAAGATATAGTTCGGATATATAGACTAAGGGGGTTAAACTTAAAAAAACGCCTTAGACATCATGAGCAACGTAGACAAGTTCTTAACACTGTTCTCAGACTTCGAGATGATCGTAGAACCGAGACATATTAAGAAGGAACAACCAAAAAGAACTAGCGTTACAGTAAATCAATACAGTAAATCTAGCTCAGACCTAAAAAAAGCGTTAAAAAGATTAACAAATGAGTACAAGAGAGCTCAGCGCTCTTTTAAACAGAATAAAATATCAAGACAAGAACTTTTTGATTTTGAATGGAGAATCTTTGAGATTCAAGAAGAGATCAAGCGCATTGAAAGCGGAGAAGACGAGACTTACGGAGAAGAATAAACATGCAACGATTTAGTGATTATATAGTTGATAATATGGTCTATGCATTAGTACCAAAGAAAAAGCACCAAAAGAGATTGGTTGCTCCAGAAAACTATAGGATCCTAGGTTGCAAAGTTGAAGACGCTCCGATTCAATTGCCTCCAAAGAATTCATCATATGAAACTAAATTAGAACTGGAAGAATTGCTCAATATGCAATCACAGTATCCAAAAGCGGATAAGCTTGAACAAAAGTATGATGATGATTTTTTATGGGCTTTTGAAGAATTTTGCCTTGAAAGAGGTTTAGCATATGATAAGAAATATTTTGAGGATCTCGTCGATGAGGCCGCAAGTATTTCTATAAGACTTAAATATAAATTCAATCGACCAAGGCCAAACCAATTGGCACGAGTACATGACTTAGATATAAATAAGTTTGACTCTGAGACAGCTAAAACCCCCAGCTTTCCTTCAGGTCACACTGCTCAATCTCAAACTGTAGCACTTGTTCTAGCTAAAATGTACCCTGAATATAAAGAGGACTTTCAAGCAATTGCTGACGAAGTTTCACTTTCAAGATTAGTTGGACATCATCATTTTCCAAGTGATATTACATATGGCCAACAACTTGGAGTTTGGATGGCTCAAAGTATTCAATGAAAGAATTAATCTCACAATATATTGGTGACTGGGGTTGGTTAACTGCAGTTGCAATTATTACTTTTGCATTTAAAGACTTAGTACAAAACTTTGTTATTGGAGTGCAATTTCTATGGGGTAATGATTTTAACGTAGACGATGTGGTTTGGATCAGAGGTAATAAAAGAGCCAGAATTGTTCGTCAAAACGTTTGGAAGACTACATTCTATGTTTATGGTCACGAGAGAAAGTTTATTGTTCCTAATAATATGCTTTGGAAATTAGAGATTGAAAAGGATCTTAATAGGAAACAAAATATCGACGATACATATAATAAGTAATGAAGTTTGTAAAAACATATGAATCATACCTAAATGAGGTTAGAAGAGCCGGTAAACCATATCACGGCACTAAGATTCTGGTGTTTGATCTTGACGATACTCTTGTAATCACAGATGCAAAGATTAAAGTTTGTAATAAGAAATCAGGTGAATGTTTTTCACTTACTCCTGAAGAATTCAATGAGTATGAAAAGCATCCAGATCATGAATTAGACTTTGATGATTTTAAATCGTTAGAGATTATGAAAGCTGGTAAGATGATTGACTATTATCTTAAAATCTTTAAAGAGGCTTATAAGAGTAAATTAGCAGTTGGGATTGTAACAGCTCGTGATGATCGCGAAATGATCTATACTTGGTTAAGAGAGCATGTTGGTTTTAGAATCGATAAAGATCTAATTTACGCAGTTAACGATCCAGTTCATAGATTTAAGGGTGCAATTTCAGATAGAAAGAAAGCGGCTTTTAAGGAACTAATCGATATGGGATATACTGATTTCCAATTCTACGATGATGACACAGCTAACCTAAAACTAGTTAAGTCACTTGAGTCTGAATATGAGGGGATAAATATATCAACGATTAAAGCGATAAAACAATTCTCAATTTAATATGAGTACGTATAGAGATATTAGAGCCAAGTTTCAGGCTGCAATGATAAATGAAGGTAGAAAGAATCTACCATACAGCCAAGATTTAGCTAAAGAAGTTAGAGATCTTTTATTAAAGAACAAGATTAGAGGTAACAAAACTCAAAACTTATCTGAATTACGCTTTGGTGTTTCAGGTGACCCTCAACAAACTGCAATCTGGATCGCAGCTACTGTATTTCCTAATATTAAAGGTGATGATTATGTTTTAACTTATGAGGCTCCAGATAGAGCTAAAAAAGGAGAAGCCAAATCGGGTACTTATTACACTCATAAAATTACGATTATAAATCCAGTTAAAGTTGGCAAATATGACGCTCAGCCTGGAGATATAGTTTATATTATTGATAACTTAAAGGCGCAGTCTAATATTCAAAATAAGATGTTAACGCCTGACGGTCTTGGGTTTGCAGGTAAAACTTATAAAGATGCAGCTTCTCTTAGATCTGATGTTGATTCATCTTTACAAAACTTAGTTAAAAGAGAAAACATTTCAGAGCCACATAGAGAATTTATGATGGATCTATTAGATGGTGTAATCAATAGTACTAAGACTAGTTTTGGTTCTATGACAGACGTGAGCGCAGGGCACAGTACCACAATTTCATTTGAAACTGAAATTACAGATCAAATCTCAGATCCTGATATTGCAAAGATAGCTAAAGATTTTGGTGAAGTTCTAGGTGGAGCCTACATGGAACGCTTGGTTTCTTCAACACCACTTGGTTTATCATTTCCATCTGAATCTAATGAACCTCTTGTAGACTTTTATATTGATGGTCAATCTATTTCAATGAAAGCTGGTGGCGGTGCAGCACCATCTCTATCCAATATTGGTAATCTAATTCAAAAGGATCCACAAAAATGGGAGAGATTAATGTCATCTGATGATCAAAAATTAATGCTTCAAGTAGTTAGACATTTTCATGAGAAAACTGCAGCTGAAGGTCTATTCTATGTAGCTGAATTAATTGAAGCTCCAGGTTGGACACTTCTAAAGCAACTCATGAATAATAATAGTCTAACAGCAAAAGCATGTGATAAGGCAACACTTAACACATTTGTTAGAGATCTATTTACTAAAACTCCAGATGAAGCTTATGAGAAATTTGACACATATTTCAAGGGGTTAGGTAAATATCCTGATGGTTGGGAAGATAAGCAATTGCAAATCGATAACGCAATTGAAAGAAAAGAGGCATTTGGTCTAATCTTTTCTCCATTAGCATATCACGTTAAGGACGCCCTAAACGATAATGAATTCTTAATTGAAGCACTTTCAGAGGTGGTACAAAAATTTGATGTACTTCAGCTCTACATTGATCTTAGAATTAATAAGACTAAAAAGTATCAAATGTATACTTTAAAGAAGTTTGCTGAAGGTAAATTCTTATTTAATGCAACACCTTCTGTTAACTTGCCAACTAGAAATAAGTTTGGTTTTAAGATGGTGAAAAAATAAATTTATTATTTTTTTATTTTTTCATTTTTTTCATAAACTTTTTAAGGTTAACTTGATATATAGATTAGAAGCTAATTAACTAGTTTTCGTCTTCTAAAAATATCGTGTTTCAAAATTATGGCTGAGTTCATTCCAGAAGCTGGCATCGCTTCTGAGAAAGAGCCAACAACAGCTAAAGCAATTACGACAGTAGAAGAGGCATTAAACGCGGCGTTAGCTGCAAAAGTTGAAGAAAAAGATGAATATGATCCATTCAAATTTAACTTTGATGAGCTTCTAAACACTGGCGATGATTACGCAGCTTGGGTCAATTTCGGGATTGGTGGTCCAGCGTAACGAGAAGCAAGAGGCGCTCTTTTGAGCGCCTTTTCTATTTTTGAAACAAAAGGCGGATAAATAGTATAAGTTTAGAAACATTATTTAAAATTTAGAAAAATGAAAACAATTTTAATCTTAGCGGCAATCGTAGCCGTAATTTCAGCAATCTCTTATTTCTTAACAAAGAAAGGTGTTATCAAAGACTCAGATGGTGACTTTATTCCAGATGCAGTTGAAGATGCAGTTGAAGATGTTAAAGAAGAAATCAAAGAGGAAGTAGCTGAAGCAAAAGCCAAAGTAAAGGCTAAAGCAAAGAAAGCTAAAGCAACTGCAAAAAAGAGAGTTGCAAAAGCTAAAGAAGAACTAGGTGACGTAGCAGATGCCCTTAAAGGTATTCCAGTTATTGAAGGTAAAGTTACTAAAACCAAATTAAGAGCATTATCAAAAGAGGATCTTATTGCACTTGCTGATAAGAAATTTGATATGACTTTTGAAGAGGGCGTAACAAAAACCAACATGGTTAACAGAGTCTACGAACTTTACTACCCAAACAAGAAATAAAAAATAGACAAGATCTAATATGTCTTTCATCAACTTTAATAATAGAGAGGAGTTAAATCAAAACTCTTACACGAAAAGAATGATTCAAGAGGCTCTTTATAGAGTTGAGACTAAAAACAAGTCAAGAATCGAAAAACTAACTGAGGGTCTAGACAGATTTACACCTCTTAATGAAGCCTTACTTCTATTTAATGATAAGTTCAATGCAATGAGCACTTTGAGCCACACTAAAGTAGAATTCGGTGGAACTCTAAATGAAGGTCAATTCTCATGGTTCACTCAAGACAGCGGTGAACAAATTGGTTCTGAAAGAGAGAACACCATTGATGTTTGGATGTATGACAACCAAGGTAACGTTTGGTATGAAAAGCGTTATGAAGGTTACGGCGAATTCGGTGGCATGGACTACTACGAATTAGTTGCAACAATGAATGGTTATTCTGATGAAGATCTAGAAGATTACAAAGGTACCTTTAAAGAACTAAGAGGTATTGGTATTGATCTTGCATTTGGTAAACTAAAGACAAAGGACAAGAAAGGTAAAACTCTTTTCCCAGCTCTAGTTGCAGATCCACGTTACAATTGGAAGAGACACGACTTTACAAAAGAAGCTGAAAATGATCCAAACCAATCATGGTACCAAGAAGAAGAGTACGATGAAGAGGATGAGTACTACTACGAAGCTAAAGAAGTTAAGTTTGCTAAAACTGTAACTAAGAAAGAGTGGGACAAAGCACCTAAAGATTACAAAACTGTAATTGATGGCGTACACTATATGTTAGTTAACGGTGGTGATATGGGTACTGTACTTGCACCAGTTGAAATTAGTGAAGCTGAAGTTAACGAAAAAGACGATGCTGGAACTCACTTAGATGCTCTAGCTGACTTGGTTGGCAATGCAAGAGACTTCTTCGCGATTGGCAAAGAGTTAGACAAATCTTCTTACAAAGGTAAATACTTCTACAGTGATACTATGATGCCAATGTATCAAGTTGAAATCGACGGCTTTAAGTTCGGTATTATCAATAAGAAATATGTTGATAAAGGTGACAGAGAAGTTGGTAGCACTGCAATTGGTATTATGGAAGATGAGGAGTTTTCATTATCAGTTGATGTTAACGAAGCTAAATTCGTAAAAGATTTTGATAAAGCAGTTTTAGATGCTACAACTGAAGATGATGTATTAAAGGTATATCCTAACGCTGAATTCTTTGTTGGTAAAATGACACACTTCTTTGGTGAGTTGGAACCAAATTTATTCTTTAAGGCATACTACACTAAAGGTAGTGACTTTGAAATGGCTTCTATCTATTCAGAAAAAGGTAGTAAATATGTTCACTTATGGAAGAATGAAGCATACGAATCTGAAGAATTGCACGAAGCTAACTGGGGTACTTATAGCACACCAGAAGGTAAGCAAGCTGATAAAAAATTAGAAAAAGCATTTGCTAAATTTAAGGCTGCAGTCTCTAAAGCTCATGCTACATATAGAGATGAGATCAAAGGTCTATCTAACTCTGATCTAGGTAATAAGTCTGGTTTTAACGATAGCGAAGGTGGTATGGCAGTTGCAGGTTATTTGCAACACTTTGTAAAATCTGAATTTATGATGGGTGACTATGGTGATATTAGTAGATTCGATTATATGAATGGCATATATGAGGGTAAAATCATCGAAGAAGGTCGCTCTATTGGTAAGATCCAAAAAGAATGGGCATCTGTAACACTTGATATGAAGCAAACTGTTGAAGATTGGAAAGCTGCTGAAGGTGATAGAAAGTCAGAACTACTTGACAAACTTAAAGCACTAACTGGTCAAAAGAAATCTCTTGAGAAAGAGTTAGATGATGCAGTTGGTCTTAAAGATGCTGATGCTGAATTGACTGAAGCTAAAATTTCTTGGGACGGTTTAAGTGAATCACTTGGTCTCAAAAAAAAACTAGAGTCGTAAGCGAGAGTTTAAGATCTGATCTTAAGAAGTATATCCAAAAGCATGAAGATGAATTGAATACTCTTGCTGATGAAGACGATTGGGATAGATTATACTTAAAGCTATTTACTGATTTTGATGTAGATGCTGATAGTAAAGAAGCTGAAGAGCTTAAGCAAGCGTTTAACTTGACATTCTAAGTTGAAACTTTTTTGAAAATAAATGATCCCACATTTTTTTATGTGGGATTTTTTTTGTATATTAGTAGAGTAATAAAAGAAAAACCTTATGTTATACACTTATTGTAAGAAGGAATTGAATTATAAACAAATCAAAACTTCAAAACTGGTAAAGGTATTGCTAGGCCTTGCTGTATTTGCAACCCTAGGCTTTACATTAGCAATCAACAATGCAACTAATACTGCATTTGAAACTGAACTTGAGGAAATGCCTTATGAAGAAAAGGTCATTATCATTAATGAAATCGAAAAGGACGCCTTTAGTCAAGAGGCCTTAGTTGAAGAACTTAAACGTCTTAACATTAAGTTTCCTCACATTGTACTTGCTCAAGCAATGATTGAGAGTGGTCACTTTCAATCAAACATTTTTATGGCCAATAACAATCTATTTGGCATGAAGCAAGCTCGTCAAAGATGTACTACTGCCAAAGGTACAAATCTAAATCACGCATATTATGATAATTGGAAAGAGTCTGTGATGGACTATGCTCTATTTCAAAGTGCATATCTTAGAAAACTAAAAACAGAAGCTCAGTATTTAGAGTACTTAGATCGTAATTATGCTGAAGCTCAGAACTATGATAACGCGGTAAAACGCATGATAGAAGCTCATGATCTAGAAGAGCTTTTTAATGATGATATATAAACAAACAGAATACTATATTATGAAGAACATTAAGTTATTCGAACAATTTTTAAATGAGTCTAATCTAGTTGAATTTAGACACAAAGGCAAGAAAATTAAAGTCGATATGGATACCGTTGAAATCGAGGGCATCGATATGAACGACTATCCTGATTTTGCCGATGCATATTTCTCATACGCAGAAGATCATAAAGGTCGTGAATTAACAGACGACGAGTTGGATGCGTTTAGCGATGCTCATTACGATCTGACTAACGAAATCATTCATGATCAACAATTATACCTATAATTAATATGAAAAAAGTAAAATTATTTGATGCTTATCATGCATCTAATGTCGAATCTAACGTAAGTGAATCATGTGGTACTTGCAATGAAACTCCATGTGTATGTGAAGTTACTGAAGCAAATGCTGATGGTACTATTTCTGATGACGAAGATGAGAGAAGAGATGAGTTAGAGATGGAAATCTATCAACAAACTGAAACTCTAATCAACTATCTAAAAGAAGAAGCTGAAGCTATCGGTGGTCCATTCAGATCTCCGGGTATTATAGCTGATTGTGTTAAACAAATCAAAGATGCTTTTAGAAAGAATAAAATAAAACTGTAAGCACATGTACACTAAAAGGGTTAAAATATTCGAAGACTTTGTACAAGACAATGCTGATATGCTGGGCATGTCAAGAGAAGAGTACACTGCACACTATTTAAGTGAAGGTGATGCTCAATCAGATGAAATGGCATATGGTCAATTAGAAAGATGTGTTGATTTCGCTAAGATGATCAGAAATCGTTATGAGAATGGCTTTACACTAGACTCATGGATGTACAATAAAATTGCTATTGCTGAGGATTATCTAAACACTGTATTTGGTGCATTAGATGGCGGCGATGGTGAAATAGAGGAAGGTAATGCTTTCGGCGCTGCAAGAGCAGAAGCCATTGCAAATGGCGAAAAAGAATTTACAGTTGACGGTGAAACTTATCCAGTTGAAGACGTAGATAAAGAGGACAAAGAGAATGCTGAAGAATTTGCAAGCGAAGCCGTAGTTAATGAATGGGGTTCTTCTGATCAAAGTATTATGAATAAGGCAATTCACAAGGATGCTGGTAGCCCAAAAACAATGCCAAGTCCATTTGATTCAAAACTAAGAAGAGCAGCTGAAGATGCAGTTGACTTTTACTGGGATGATTGGGAAGAATACGAAACTGACAGAGATGGTCTAATTGACAACGCAGTCAGAGGTTATTTAAGACAATACTTTAGAAAGGATTGGGACTTAATGGTAAGAATGTTTGAACCTGCATAATTAAAACTAGAAGACGATGACGGTACATGAATTTCATAAAAAATTAAAAGAGGACTCAGCAGTTCAAAGTTATCTTGAGTTTTTAAAGGACACCGTAGGTAACGGTTACCTAAACGGATATTTTGAAGATGGCGGTAAACACTATCCATCTTACCCTCTACCTGAATTTAAGTATCATAATGTAAAAGGATTCTTAAAGCCTATTTATTGGGGTGGAGATTACAAAGGTAATATGATTAAGCACCTTTTTGGTACAACTGAGATCTTTAATGGTTACACTATTTTTGGTGAGTATACTGGTTCTATTTCAATGGGTAGTTATGGATCTGGTCAAGGATTTATTAGACCTTATATGAAATCAAAAGATAGTGATTTTGATTCTCAATGGCAGTATGTTGTTAGTCTAAGAACTGCGAGCAAGTTGCTTGATGGTAAAAATTGGGCTCCGATGAACTTTGATAGTAAAATGAGTTTTTATCACTACTTAGCTCTTAGCAGTGGTGGTGTTAGAAAGATTCAAAAAGAGTCTGCTAAAATTTTAGGACAAAAATTAAAAGAAATTCAATTGGCTATCGAAGAAGACGACGCTTATAGAGAGTGGAGAGACGGCGGTGGCACAATAGCTAAAGAAGTTGCAATTGAATTCAATATCAAAAAAGTCTACGATGAGCTAAAGTCTAAAGTTAGACCAGGTATGAGACTTGATCAAGAGACTGCAGATGAAATTCAATGTAGCATTAGAGATTGGGGTCGTTGGGAACATGACTACGAAGATTACGATAGAGATGAGTCTGATTATGAAGATGATGATTACATGATCTTAAGCGACAAGTCATATGAAGCAATGGATAAAATCATTGCAGATATTAGAGAAATGTATCCTCAAGTTACAATCGAATGGGGTACAAGTGAGAAGAATTGGATTGACTTTACGATTACTAGAAAGATTGAAGAGTCAACAGGGCTGAACGAAGATGAGATGAATGAAAAGGTAAAACTGATCATGAGAAACATTTTATCTAAAATGGTTCCAGCTGCATTTGGTGCTTCTACTAATCCAAAAATGAGAGAGGAAATCAAAGCTGCGGTTGAAGCTGCAATTGAGCCAATCTTAAAGAAGTATGATTACATTGTTGAAGAATTAGTAAGTGAGAAAAACTTTCAAGTTGTAACTAGTGACGCTGCAATTAACTATAGACTTTCTCATCAGAGTGGATCGGGTCAAATCATTGCATTAGCATCGAGTGGTAAAGATCTTGATAAAGAGATTGAGTCAGGTGCATCTAAAACTGCACTCGGTAAAGACATCGAAGACACTATCAACGATCAACTAAAGAAATCAAGAGAATCAGTTAGAGTTTCTATTGATCATGGATACCAAGGAGCTGGTTATGCATTTAGACTTGAATTAGAAGATCTATTAAAAAAGTTAAATAAATAATGGCAAAGATATTTTACATTCATCTTAAAGATGAAAAACAGGTAATGGGCTATTTCTTTAATGATAAAAGAAAGGCAGAGAAAGAAGGAAGTGGAATCAACGATGATTTTGAATTTGGTTTAAATGGCGTAACCATGGGGACTCCAACTTTTGGCCGCAAGGATGTTTACTCTGGTGAAATTGATATAAAAAAGGGTCTACTATTTTATAGAGAAAGACTGACTGGAGAAGTAAAGATGGAAGATATGTCAGAGGAAGATGCTAAATCTATAATAGAAGAAATAGATGGAGTAGGAACATATTTTCCAGCTAAACTAAATAGCGGACAGAGTAATGCCTATATTAAACGCCAAGGTGTGAATGCCAAAGGTGCACTATGGAGTTTTTATCATGGAAATATTTTAGAAAATAGAAAAATAGCTATGAAATACCTACTTACAAACGAGCAGTTTTTAAACGAAGCAAAATCGGATTTTGTGGTTTATCACAATCAATATTCATCAGTAATTGATGAGGTTGAACGTTACGCTAATAACATGGGTTATGAACTTGATCAAGAGGAGTATGGTAATGCTTACGTTGATGCTTTCTTTAAACCAAATGATGGTCAAACTAAGAAAGACACTTTAACACTCTATAAAGGTGGTAAAGAGCAAAGAAAAGCCCTTCATGTACAAATATATGGCATGGGCAATAAATTCGAATTAAACATGTACATTAATTAAGATGAAGAAGGTAAAACTTTACGAAGACTACTTTAACGAGGCTAAATTCACTGAGTATGATAATAATGAATTAGCAGCATATGTTAAAAACAATCCAAAGGACAAAGAGGCTGCAAAAGAATTGCACAAGCGCTCTCAAGGCATTAAAGCCCTAAGTAGAACTGATGAATCTTCTATTTTTGAAAATGATGCAACTGCAGCACAACAATTAGCAGATGAGGTTTCAGGTGAATTATACACCGCTAAATTAAAAGGTAAGTCAGCTACACTTAAAGCCACTACTACAACTAAAACATGGGACGATGGAGTACCTGTTTTAAAGTATTTAGCAAGAGGCAAGGCTCAACCTGTTAAATTTGAATTATGGCAAAGAGCTATTGACATTGTACATGATGTTGCTCGTGGATGGTTCTATTTTACAGATGGTAGAAAATGGTATGGTTTACATGGTGATGAAGGTTATTTAGAACCAAGTGATTTGCCTTTCGATATGGAATTAACTGAATCGGTTAATGAAGGTAAAGAAGAAGATGAAGCACGTGCTATTCTACAAGATCTATTAGACGAGTTTGATCCATGGGATTTATCAAATATGTTGCAACCTGACGCAGAAGAAACTGTAGCAGCGTATGGTCATAAAGGTAAAAAGGCTGAAAAAATTGCGGCTGCTCTATTATCTATGGCTCAAAACGGAGAGTTTGAATCTCTTAAAGAGGCAACTGATATGAATGATCCTGTCTTAATGGCATTTAGAGCTGCGAAGATGAATCGCGAAAAGCAATTAGCAATGGCAAAACCAAAGCGCAGACCTCTTTATGGTAAACAAAGAGAAAAAGCTGAAGATAATTTATGGCAAATTAGCCAAGATCTAAAAGATCTTTATGCTGATAGAGGTCAAATGCTAATTGATATGGAACAAGAAGCCGAAGCAGAAGGTGGACCAATTGCAGATGAATATGGTGATAAGTTAAATAAGATCGAAGACCAAATCCAAAAGCTAATTTCTAAGAGAAATAAACTTGAAGTGATGCTAGCTGAAAACTATAGCGAAGATGATATTAATATGACTTATGGTTTTTACGGCACTGTAGCTGATAATTCAGATGAAAAGAATGCTAAAGGTTTATTTGATCAAGGTGTTGAAGATCTTAAAAAGAAATATAAGTTAACAGAAGAGGAAGCACTTGCAGTACTTAATTCTAAAATGGGTCGTAAATCAGCTGATGAAATTTATGATAATAGAGCTAAGACTGCCGTTGAAGGTTTAGAATCATACTATGGTAAAAGTTTAAAAAAGACTATCGCTGAAGTACAAAGAAGTATGGTTTTTGATTCAGTAATTACTGAAGCAAAATCTCTTGACAGAGACGAAATGATGATATGGTTAGAATATCATCTTGAGTTTGTAAGTACATCTGAAGAATTTAATGGTACTCAAGGTGGTATTTGGATCTCTGGTGAAAATGGAGATCAATACAAAGGTAAAAGAATTTACGATTACTATTCAGAAGATTATAAGAATAGAGAGTTTGGAGTCCTAACTAAATGGGAAAAAGAACTTAACAAAAAAGGCTGGTACAGTGAATGGTATGACGCTGGAACTGTAATGATTTGGCCTAACTAAAATTAGAAGACGATAATTTAAAAGGGATGTGAAAGCATCCCTTTTTTTATGAGGATATATAGACTATAAATTAGATCTAAAATTATGAAATTTATCAAGCACTATTCACAGTTTCTTACTGAAAAGACTGAAGTTAATGAGGGTGTATATGACCCAGGAATCTTAAAAGCCTTTTTTATGGCAGGTGGGCCAGGTAGCGGTAAATCATATGTGGCTACTGAGCTTTTTGATTTTCCTAAAGGTGCAATCTCATCAGTTTCTTATGCAACTGGTTTAAAACTGGTTAATAATGACAATGCATTTGAAAAAGCATTAAAAACTGCGGGTTATAGTCCAAGTGAATTGGCAAAATACGCAAAAGATCCTGAAGTTTGGGCCGAAGTAATGGTACTTAGAAATAAAGCTAAAGGCTTAACTAAGAAGATGCAACAAAATTACATTGAACAAAGACTTGGTCAAGTAATTGATGGTACAGGTAAAGATTATGACAAAATCGCTAGAATGAGAAAAACATACCTAGACTTAGGTTATGATACTCATATGGTTTTTGTGAACACCTCATTAGAAGTTGCTCTTGAAAGAAATAGAAATAGAGAGCGTAAACTAGGTGATGATATGGTTGCTCTAATGTGGCAGGAGGTTCAAGATAACATGGGTAAATTCCAAAGACTTTTTGGAAAAGAGAATATGATTATTGTTGATAATTCGTCATACAATAATAAAGACATTATTAGTATTTCTGAAAAGGAAATCGAAAAATATCTAGCTGAGCCTGTTAAGAACAATCTCGGTCAAAAGTGGATTCAAGCTCAGTTAGATCTTAAAAAAAGATCTTAACTAAGCAATGAGTGATAAGTCAAACAGCGAATTAGTAAAAGAATTATTAGAAGCATTTAGCAGTCTTAAGCAAAAGATGGAGGATCCTGGCTATGTTCAACTTGAAGGATCTATTAAACAGCTGATTGAAAATCAATCAGAAATGAAAGATGATATTTCTGAATTGAAGAAAAGACTCTTGAATCCATTTGACGGCGCTATTGTTGAGATCAATAAGAACACTGAATTTAGAAAGGAACAAGAGAAAAAGCAAAAGGAGTATGAAAGTTTATTAGAGCAACATAAAGATCTAGTAAAGTGGAAGAGTAATTTTGTTAAGATTTTTTGGACTGTATTTACAACAGCAGTTGGTGTGATTGCATATATGCTAACTGAAATGATAAACAAATAAAAATGGTATTTGACAGAATATCTTTAATCGATGCATATAATGTATTGAAAGTTTTAAATGATAATGATGGTCCTGTAACGAACATCTTATTTAATAAAACAGCATTCTATGGTACTAAAACTGTGCCTCGTTTTGCTACGCTTGCAGATTTAAAGACATTTATCAATACCAAGTATCCATATAAATATTACGAAGAAGATTGTGAATGTGCTACTGAGAATGAGTCTATTTACACTCTTTTAGCCTTTGAGGTCGGTGATAAACCAAAATATGACATTTTTGTCAATAACATGAGAACCTTATTAGATTCTGCTAAAAAAGCAACTCTAAATGAGATGAGTGTTAAAATTACTAAAGAGATTTTTAGTAAAAATACTCGATTGGACTTCTTATTTGACAACTATGTATGTTTTGCGTATATTCAAGATCAAGGTGAATATGTTTATCCATGTGATTACATTGAAATCATAAAAAACATATACTACACTGAGGTCATTAGAGATTTTTACTCTAGGACTCGATATTTTTAACATAGTATCTGGATACGTGAATATATATTAAAGAGAAAAAAGAACAAGTTTAAATGTCTAATTATCATACACACAGTATAGAGGACTATCAATTTACCCATGGACATCATAGAATAGTGTCTTCTGGTAAGTATATTGCTCTACATCCTCATTTTTTAGGAAGACCACTCACACACGAAGAGATGGACTTCAACCTATTGTATGCAGAGCAAACTCTAGCTGGTTTTAGAATTTTTGGATCTAATGCAGATCTTACTTTAAGCGATGATGATTTAGGCAAATCTCTTGTATTTCATAAAATTGCATCTAATGATGATGATTTTGCTAGATATACTGCAGCAGGTTACACCGAAGGTCAGTATATTTGGATCCCAGACTGTTGTGGTGGAACACCAATAGATTGTAGTACTTTCCAAGTTAGTAGTATTACGGCAACAGATACTGGAGGTTA
>Ga0102963_1000180_pt1 | contig 26604 bp, 29 predicted proteins | sample SalPon2_C_H2O_MG_2_FD_84522 | JGI IMG/M metagenome (GOLD analysis project Ga0102963, IMG submission 84522) | Salt pond water microbial communities from South San Francisco under conditions of wetland restoration - Salt Pond MetaG SF2_C_H2O_MG | ecosystem: Environmental > Aquatic > Non-marine... | reverse complement strand
TGAATGCTGCTGAGCTTCAGAGGCTAACCGGCATGTGTGCCCGGGTTTCACCTCGTGGCATTGAAAATCCACGAGCCCGTGCATGATCGCTTGTGGCCACGTTCCCCGATGATGTTACCGTGCGTTAGTGCGCAATTTCTGTTCGTACATAACATATCGGCTTCACAAAGGAAGCATGAGTGAACATCACAAGCACAGTCACGCCCTTACATATATATATGTAGATATCTTTAAGTAGTTTTTATTATATATATTATTTTCTACATTTATTATATATATTAGAAAAACTACTTAAAAACATTTCTACATATATAATGAGAGTTATTTTCACTTTTTTCAATCTGTCTGTTTCTCTCAATAAATCATTTTCATTATCTCTCTATCAATCATTCTAAATAAAATGTTATTATGAATAGTATGTATAGTATGTATAGTTTAAATCAAAAGAAAAAATAAATGTGTATTGTATTCAATCACGCACAAATCGAGTTCTCATTTTACCATACACTACACACATTGTAGAAATTAATATATATATTAAATCTACTTAAAGAATAGGTGATATAGTATAGTATAATAGGATATACTATGTCGACTACTATGAATAAACTCTATAAGCAAATCAACTCTCTTATGAAGCAAAAATCCTTCGCTTGGGCTAAGAATTATGAGCTTATGGACGAACTTCACGAAATGTATTTGAACCAAATAGAACAAAACAATCAAGTATTAGTATGTTCTGACGAATTACCTATCCATTTGGTGAAAGAAATCGAAGACGCAAATGAGATATTGAAGAAAAAAACTGAATGTCCTATCTGTATGGAAACAATCGAAAAAGGTGATTTGAAGGTCACTGGGTGTGGTCATAAATATTGTTCTGAATGTTTTACACAAATCGATAAATGTGCGATATGTAGAAAGAAAATCAATAAGAAATAAGTATTTGAATTGTTTACGTGTATTATTTTTTTTTGTTTTTTTTCTACTATATATATAATTAAAACTACTTAAATATATAACCATAAGTTTATTGTCACGTCACTTTATTTTATATAAGTATTTGAGTATGTATTTGTAGAAATTAATATATATATAAAAACTACTTAAAGGATTGGTGATATAGTATAGTATAATAGGATATACTATGTGTCTTAATTCCATTCTACTCGATAACACCCCTCTATATGCTGATATTCTTTCAGTTATCAATGACTATTCAGTTGGTGATAAATCGTATTGGAAAGGAAAGTTTAACTCGGTTGTTTCTCAGATTAACCAATGTGGACATTTGGTTTGGTTAGAAAAATATGACGAGTCAAGAGTTAGTATGTTGAACTGGGAGTTTAAACAAATCGTAAAATCCGAAAAACTCAATACCAAGAAGAAACTTATTGAATGGTATATTGAAAATGGATATTTGTCGAACTTCAATACAAAAGAGTTTATGAGAATGAAAAAGAAAGATATTATTTCATATTATTCCAAAACTAACAAATGTTTCTTTGCTAATTATCAAGCCAACAAAAACAATATATACTTCAAGTATTTATCTTATTATAATGATTATAATATTAATGTATAGTCTGTATAGTATGTATAGTTATAAAATCAAATAAAAATAAATATATGTTCATTGATACAATTATATATGTAATGTAAAATTATACTATACACTACATATAATATGGCTAACTTCAAAGACAATTCAAAATATAATGTTTATGATAGTTATTATACTCCTGAGTGGGTGTGGAGAAAAATCCAACCATTAGTTCCAAAAGATAAAGTAATTTGGGAGGCGTGTATGTTAAACGCTGTCAATTCTAAATCAATTGATATATGGAAAGGGTTTGGATATAATGTTGTAGGAAATACCGAATGGGATATGTTAACGTGTGAAGTTCCGAAATGTGATATTATTATCACAAATATACCTTTTGGAACTGAAATCAAAAAGAAAGTATTAAAACGATTAATCGAAATAGGGAAACCATTTATTATTATTATGTCTTCTATGAATACATTTGCTAATTATTTTCACGAAATTATGGATTTCGATAATACACAAATTATTACTCCAAGACAAAAATTACACTATTGTAAAGACGGAGAAGAAGAAAGGAAAAACACTTCATTCTACTCTGTATTTGTTGCTTATAAAATGAACTTGTCAAATACACAATTATATTGTTAATTTAGCGTTGTTTCATAATATTATTTTCTGGTTATATAATATTATGAAAGTATTAGAATTGTTCAGTGGAACTCACTCTATCGGTGTTGTGTGTAAAGAATTAAATTACTCTTGTGTGTCTGTCGATAGAGATATTGGTGCTTCTTGTGAAAAATTAAATCCTGGCTATGTTTCTGAAAATCACATTAAAACTGATATTCTTACTTGGGATTACAAAACTTTTGAACCCGGTTCATTTGATATCATTACGGCTTCGCCTGTTTGCACGTGGTGGAGTTTATTAAGAAAAGGTAACTATGGTAAAGTTTTGAAAGGATATACCGAACCATTCTGTGAAAAAATATATCTTCAAGATATCGATAAATATGGTAAGCCTATGGTTGACAAAGTATTTGAAATTATTGATTATTTTAAACCGAAATATTGGTGGATTGAAAATCCGAAAACCTCCCTAATGTGGAAGTATATCAAGGAAATCAGACCTCAGTATGATAATTATAAAGTATTTGATTATTGTAAGTTCTCTGATTTTGGTTATAAAAAACCAACTACATTTCTCTCAAATATACCTAATCTAAAAGATGTAAAATGTAATAATGATTGTATCAACATGAAGCAAAATAACCAACACTCTATTACATTTCAAAATATAGGTGGTGGAAATAATCGTTTAGAAAGATATAGAATACCTAAACCATTAATTCGACATTTATTTTATTCTTGTGTTTAATTATTTACCTTTATTGTATTGTGTTTGTTGTGTCTTTACTGAATGAGACATAGCCTCAGCGTCTTCAATCATTCCAGATTTCATTTCTCCATACTTGTCAGTTACATAGATACTTCTCAACATATTTGTTGATATTTTCTTTCCGAATATACTATTTAATGTTCTTGTGATATCATTGATAGCATTAAAAGCAACTCCATTCGCCTTTACCAATAACATATTATTATTATCACCTTTTCTGTGTTTCAGATACATTTTCATATCTTTCAATAATGCCTTATTCTTTGCTACGTCTATGGTCTGTGTTCCGTATGTTTTACTCGTTTTGTAATTATGGAATACCATTTTATCCTTATCTGTAAAATAGTTAAACTTCTTATCACCAGTATCGTTTTGAAACTTCATTAAAGCATAGTCACTCGCTCTTCTTGGTGGAAGGTTTACGTATAATGATAACAACATATTCTTCATAATCGCATTATATTCTGTTATGGATACTTGTGGCTTCTTTGAATATTCAATCGCTTTCTTTTCTAACTCTTTCTTGATATCTTGGATTTCACTCTGACTAATCCAATTATCCTTCTGTTTTTCACTTTTTTCTCCCGAGTTCAATTTCTCGATATCTTCGTCAGAAATAAAACTGCTGTATACCTTTTTCGCCTTGTCATTAAGTTTACTCGGTTTCAATTCTAATACACTTAAAATTGTTCCAGCATACGATTTTTGTGTCGATACAGATAGATTATCTTTCAGATACTTTATGACCTCCTCTGTCTTCCTCAGAAATGTTAAACTTTGGAACTTCTTTTTACCATTAATGAAATATAATCTTTGAATATATCCCTTGATAGTTTTATCACCAAGTCCTTTATTCTCCATTTCTTCAATCAGATTTCGCATAAACTTAGAAAATTGGATACCACTCATTATCTCACTACTTATATATACATAAGATAATATATTTAAGTAGTTTTTATATATAATTATATTTCTACAAGTATGTTAAAAATTAGTTGTTGTAAAATCAAAACATTTCTCTCTATCGCCTCCTTGTGCTAAACTATATTCGCTCACTCTCTTTTCGAAGAAGTTTGTCTTTCCGTCCATACTTATCAATTCCATAAATGAGAATGGATTTGCTGTATTATATAATTTTTGATATTTTAATTGTGATAATAGTCTATCCGCAACAAACTCGATATATTCCTTCATTAACATATCATTCATTCCTATTAATCTCACAGGTAAACTTTCTGTGATAAACTCCTTTTCTATTTCAACAGCTTCTTTTATCATAATCTTAAAATCTTCATAGTCCATTCTCTCACAATATGTATTGTATAAATAAACCGCAAAATCTGTATGCATACCTTCATCTCTCGATATCAATTCATTTGAAAACGTAAGTCCCTTCATTAAACCTCTCTTCTTTAACCAATATATAGCACAGAATGAGCCAGAAAAAAATAAACCTTCTACCAACACAAATGCTAACAATCTTTTCGAAAATGAACTCTCTTGGTCAGTAATCCATTTTTGACCCCATTCAAACTTCTTTTTGATACAAGGAAACTTCTCGATTGCCTTGAAACATTCATTTCTCTCGTCCTTGTCTTTTATATATGTCTGAATTAACAAAGCATACGTTTCCGAATGTATTGTTTCAATGAAGTTCTGTATTGAATATACTGCTCTTGCTTCTGCTAATTGAACCTCGTGAGAGAAACGATTTACAAGATTTTCATTGACTACTCCGTCACTACTCGCAAAAAAAGATAATATCATTTTAATAAAATGTCTTTCACTATCTTTCATTTTTTCCCAATCCTTATCGTCACCAGTAAAATTAATCTCCTCCGTAGTCCAAAAGAGAGAAACAGATTTTTTATATGTATCCCATATATGCTCGTCCTTTATAGGAAAAAGTGTATACCTATCATTAGTTTCTTCGAACAATATGTTTTTCATTTCTGATTTATGGAGAGATAATTATTTGAATGATACAACAAACTCTCCGTGTTTTATTGTTAGGGGAGGTATTTTTGGCTTCTTTGGTTCTTGCTTCTGATATGTTCCGTCGACGATGTGATGTTTTTTCTTCATATAATATTTTTTCATATACTCCTTTCTCTTCTGTTTCATTTCTTCATCCGTTAGGTCTTCATATTTTTTTTTTCTACCCATTATATATATTATGATGACAAAAGAAAAATGTGTCGAATGTCGCAAAACACTTCGCAACTATGAACCAGGTGATAAGAAAATACATCGTAAATGTTGGATGAACCTTCGTGATAAATCAGAAAGACATTATGATTATTTATTCTGTAAAGATAAATCAAAGAGAGAATTGAAAAAAATGGCTATAATAGAACCAGAAGAAGAATATACAGAAATGATTGATATTGCAGGGAACATTATTTCTTCTTTGCCTCCTCTTCCATTTCCAACTCCTGCTGTTGTTGAGCACTCACAAAGTTCGGAATAATTGGACTTTCTATTTTATATATGATTGTTGTATTTCCGTCCACGATAGCAGGGACTAAATCAGAAGTTAGTATATTCGTTTTTATACACGATATTACAAACTCTTTTGTATTAATAAACTTATAATCACTTGAAAACGAAAACACAAAATCTCCACTTCCATATGCTCGATTACATACAGCCATTATATTTCTTGGTTTTCCATCCACGTAATATTTTATCGCTGGTATCAAATCACTCTCGATTAACCAATATGGAGTTGAAAGTTTTTCAGGTTTATTTCTTGCTAATATCTCCGCACTCTGAGCCGCAACATTTATTCCTGTATTATTCTTTTCGAGAGATAAATTAAATGTAGGAAATCCTGCTGTGGTTGCATTAATCGATATATTAAATGCTGTATCGACCTCTGGACTACACGTGAGAGGATACGGAAAATATTGTGGATATTCAATCGGTTCATTACCAAACTCCATTCTCTCTTGATATAATGCTGTTGGTAATCCAAAATCGTCAATCAAATCAGTAATATCAAATCCTATTCTCTCCAAATAACAATTTTTATATTTTGTATCAATATCATTCTGATTTTTAGGGTCTATGTATACCCAATTACCATCTGTATCTTTCACATATATTTTGTAAAATCCTAATCCACTTTGAGCCGTTGTTGTATATACGATGTCCTGAGACGCTTTTCTGAAATATAATTTGTTTACTCTGTTTACTGCAATTACCTCTGTTGAAGCCGCTGGATTTTCGTCTGTTCCTCCTTCTTCATTTCCTATATATTGTGACCAATACATATTCGCCCACCCAAATCGACTTCTATCTCCATTGAAAAGTAATTGAATATTTGGTGCTCCCACATTTATACCTCTCACAATATCAGATAATGTGTGTTTATTTCCGTCAGCTCGTAAATCGGTAGTAGCCATAATCATAGAATGACTTTCATCTCTCGTAAAAGAACTATCAAACAAAACAAATGAACCACCAGGTATTATATCAGAAGGAAGATTTGGTAATATCGGAGCTTCGTTACTTATTAAACATATTACATCTTTTCCAGAAGCCGAAGGCAATAATCTCGCTCTTCCGATATTAACATCAAAATATTTACATACACTCTTATTATCTTGTAAGTATGTTCCGTCAGCCAATATCAAAGGTTCATTCTTTATTATTGTTATACCACTTTGTAATACAGGCATAAACAACAAATCTACCAAACTCTCATCGTAAAATGTCTGTGTATAAGTATTCGTTGGTATACACGATAAACTACCACTTCCTCTTTTATCGAATAATTGGACTGAATTAAAGTATGGTAGTGCTGCTCCGTCATTATATTTTCCGAAAAGTATTTTACTTGTAAAAGCAGATTTATCTTGTTTCATTTCTTCTCTCGTTTTACCAGTTTTGTTGTTATATATTTTCATAGCATATAACAGATTTTTTACCTTGATTATATTTTCTTCTGTATATGGTATATTGGTCACAATCGCATCTCCTTTTACGAAATATGTTCTTCCTGCTGTCTGTTTAAAGGCATTCAAAGCAACTATATCCTGTTGTGTATAGTTTGAACCTGCATAAGTAGACGTAAGCCAAGCATTTTCTTTCAATGTTCCATTTGGAAGGGTTGCTTGTAATCGTGACCCCCAATACCAATAAAACGGCATTTTCGTTGCGATTAGATTTGAATAATTACCATAATATCCACCAATTGAACTACTAAAATAATTTCGTAATGTAGCCCATATGGTCATTACACTACTATTTTTCGATGTCGCCGTTGCTTGTAGTTGCTGCGTTCCTCCTCCTACGCTGTTAGATAAGTTCGGTTGATAATAATTCTCTGGTTCTTCGTCAATTGTAAATCGATTTGGTGTAAATGCACTATTGTGTAAATCATATGTAACTTTACTTGTTATATTTTCAGGTGTATTGTATCCATAATTTAATTTAGTAGGTATCTTTGTTGTTAAGAAATTATATACCAAATTACCAGTTCCGAGACTTTGGTCTTGGTCACTTGTATTTACAGAATATGGATTGATAGGGTCGTCACCTTCATTCCCCCAAGAACCTAACCAAAATCTCGTTCCTCCGTAAAAATCAGCAAATGAAGCATTCTCACAATAATAATCATTATTACTAGTAACAACATATACACTCGGATTTATGTCACCATAATTAATTTCTGTTTGGTTCTCAAATATTTCTGTTCCGTGAAATGGTAATTGTCCCGCATATTTAAAATTATTATGTATATAAAACATAAACTCGTAAAGTATTTCATTTGTAGCATAATTATAATTTCTTACAACCTTCGGTATTTCAATTGTATCTGCACCAGTTCCGTCAGTTGATACCGCTATACTCTCTATCGATAACAAATCTCCTGCTTTACATATTATACTTGGAGTTTCTGATATGAACTCTCCTGTTTCTTCATTTCTCACGGCTGCTCCGTCCTTGTTTACATAAATCAGCTTTGTTTCCATAGTTTATATATTATCACATTATTTTATTCTTCATTATTCTCATTGTCACTATCGTAATCTTCTAACTTGAAACTTCTTGCATTCTTCACTTCTCTCTTCCAGTCTATTTCTTGTGAAAAGTTCAGAAGCATTCTCACAGGCATTTCTCTCGGATACAAAGTCAAGAATTGAAACTTTTTATTACAATATTTCTTGTAACAATACAATAATGTTCCCTTATACACATCACCAAGCTCATCGTTTAATTTTTCAAGCTCTTTCATATTATACACTCCATACATAACAATTACACATTTAGCGTTGTTTCTGATAATTGAATTACAAGCCCTATAATTCTGAACCGAGAGAATAATCGATGCATTCAGGTGGCGATGACGGGTTGCCCAATATGTTAAACTTGATTTCATTTTCAATACGTCCAATCCAACACTATCATCTATAATCAACAAAAGTTTCCCTCGTTCCTCCTTCGCTAACATCAATTGATTTTCTTTCAATGTTTCCAAATCTTCATCTTTAAATGTATCACTACACACAAAATCGTCTAACATAAATCTACTTGTGTCATCTAAATATATTGAGGGTGACCATACGTATACGCCATCGAATGCTCCATTTGGTCTTTTCTGTGTTCTCCCCCACATATGCTTATTGTATACTAAATTGTTAATCAGTGTGGTTTTACCTGTTGAAGTTGGTGCAACAATAATAATAAGTGAACCATTGTTCCTCTGTATTTTTGGTAGGTTTTCGTGAAAATCATCATCATCTTTGATTTCAACTGCTTTTACGGGTTTTATATCCAGTTCAGACATCTTATATTATATTCAGAAGAAATTATTTCTATTCTTCTTCTTTGATGAACCATATAATAGATGTAGTGGATAATTTGGAGGAAACGGGTTCACTGCTGTCTGTTTTGGTGGTTCTCGTTTTCGTTTCTCTTCTTCTTCTCGTTCCTTTTGTTTGTTGAATTGGTGTTTTAAATCTTCATACTTCATCATATATGTTGTAAATGTAGCAAAATCCATATCATTCGGTTTACTTAATTTACTATTCAAATCTCTCTTCTGAAATGAATTGAGTTTTGATTTGGTTTCCTCTACAATTTTCTTCGGTATCTCTTTATCTTGTTCTTGCTTCTTCTCTTGTTTCATTTGTTTTTCTCTCCAATATCGTTCCCTTGCCTTTTGTCTATTTCTCTCGGCTGTCGCCTCTCTACGTTTCTGTTTTTCAATCTCCTTCAATCGTCTTTCTTCTGCCTTCTGTTTTTCTTTCTCTATCTTTTTTCTCTCCCTATAAGTCATAGGTAATGTAGGGGTTGCGTCCCCTTGCGTCGCCTCTTCAACTGGTTCTTCAATTGGTTCTTCAACTGGTTCGGTTTCTGCTGTATACGATTTAGGTTTCGGTTTTGGTTTTGGTTTTGGTTTTGGTTTCGGTTTACCCTTTGGTTTTGTATCCTCGAATACATCGTCGTGGTCATATTTCTCTTCTTTGATTACTGACTGCTTATCCTCTAAATCTGCATCTACATTTAATTCTTCGTTCTCCTTTGCTATCTCATCAATGTTTGGGTTGATTTCGAGGAATAATCCTGCTGTCTTGTCATCCTTAAAACAATCCATAACTTTTATAAAAGTAATTGATATTATAATATTATTTATAAAAATATTATTATAGTATTTATGTATGGTATAATTTAGTCTTCTTTAAGTTCATCTTCCGAACTACTTTCTTTAAGTTCATATTGTTCCTTAACTTTATTGATTAGTTGCATCCGTTCATTGTGTTTCCTTGTTTTCAAATGTTGTGGTCTTAGTTTATTACATAGTGTAGCTCCACATTCACAAGTATACTTCTTCTTCTGATATGTTGTGATTGTATGCTTCCAGCGTTCAGGGTTGCGTTGCCTATACAACTTTGATTTCTCTGAATTGGTTGTTGGTGTTGGTTTATCCATTATTACTTATATATATACTATATATTTAAATTGTTTTTATAACATATTATTATACTATATAGTTATGTAGGGTTTTCTGAGATTATGTATAGTTTATGTAGGGTTTAGTATTCTACACTTTTTCAAAACACATTCACATTCCCTCACAATCCTTACCTTTGTAGTGTATATTATTATATATTTTATTATTATTATAAAAAATAATGTATAGTATGTAGGGTTATGTATAGTTTTTAGAGATTGAAAGAAAAATGTTTTTGAAAATATAAATATATACACACGGACTGAAAAATGACTATACACTCTACATTCTATACATTATATAGTATATTAATCTTCTATAATATCCTCTTCTTCGATTGTGTCATCAACAAATCCTTTCTTTTTGAGGTCTTCAAATACTTCATTCCATTCGAAATAATAGGTAATACCATATTGTCCTCGTTTCTTTGTAACACCTTCATATCTCTTGATATCTCTACCGAATGTGGTTATATTGATTGTATCAGTATGATAGCCACTTTGTTTCATCCATTCAATATAATTTTCAAATAAAGCGTTCGATTGTTTTTGTCTTGATAAACATTTGTTCGAGTTTAGATAGTGATAATATTTCCATTCCAAGTATCTTGCGATTGTTGGAATAGTCACACTCTGCATATCTTTATATGCTTCTGTGATAACTCTATCACGTTCAGCATCAAAATCTGATATGTCGATACTCATAAGATATTCGTAGAAGTTCTTAACTGCTATATCGTCTTTCCATTCTTCTAATACTTTTGTGAAAAATGCTTGGTCTTGTTTGTGTCGATTACTTGTTTCAGTAACTACAAATCTTCTATCAGATTGTTCGATTTTCACGGGTGTTCTATTGTTTGAAATGAATATCATTCTTCCACAATTTTTTACAAGAATAGCGTCTTTACCTTTTCCTTCCCACCAATTATCCTCTTGTGTGATTAATGTTTTGATTTCACTACTTGCTAAAAATGTGTTTTTGCCTTCGGTTTCTTCCATAACCACCAACAACTTATTTTTATTTACATTAAACTTACCTACTATTTTCTCTGGTTTGGAAGTTTGTAACGTGTATCTATCACCTAATACTTTCTTACCAAAGTTCTCCCAATATGACGATTTACCTGTCCCTTGTTCACCAACGATTACAATCGCTGTTCTTGGAAGTATAGCTGGTTTCTGAACTAAGTGTGCGGAATATTTCAACAGATAATTATACATATCGTCATTATCACCCGCATTTAATTTTATTGTTTCTAAAATATGTTTGAATGAATGTTTTTCTGTTGACCTAATCTTTTCGATACGAAAACCAGTAAACAGATTGAATGTTTGTTTAGGGCAATTCATACCATATGGAATAAAATCTAAATTATCGTATGCTTTCATTGTAGGGTCACGAAGCCATTTTTTAGTGAATGGTGTTTCGTCTTTTATTTCTAAGTTTTCGTGTAAATCACAAAATACTTTCTTTGATAATAAATCGACAACATCATAATCGGTTGTAGTTCTACAAAATCTCATTGGTTTAGCAAGTTTGAAATGATACAATTCAAAATAAGGTTTCATATCTTTATAAACTTGCTCTTCTTCTTCTTTTTGTATCTTTTTCAATTCTTTTATTTTCTTATCCTTTGCTTTTTTGGTGAGGTCTTCATTGTTGTTTATTTCTTCAATTTGTTCTGAAATATTTGATTTATCAGATTTCGATTTTTGTTTCAAACAAGTCCATAATGAATAAGGTTCTCTGTATATTTGGTCTAATTTTATTTTAGTTTCTTTATCATTGTTATAAGCGAGATTATATAAGTATTTCCAACCATAATGATTGTTATTATCTTCTTTCTTCTCAAACAATTCTTCATATTTCATTCTGTTACATAAATCCTCGTATCCAGTTGTATCTTTCAAGAAATTATCATAATTGTCGTAATCACCAAGTCCAAGAATATTGATATGACTAAATGTAAAGTTCAACCAATTTTCTCGTTCACCTAATTTTGATTTATCGATTAATTTTGCGTAATCCCAATATTTCTGAACCAACTCCTCACAAGGTGTTTCAACTTCAATTACTTTGTCATCAATTTTCTTTTTGATTTTTATTTTACCTTCTTTTGTGGTGGTCTTACCCACTTTTGATTTCTTTGTGATTTTTGGTTTCGGTTTCGGAATGTGTTTAGCAGGTTCTTCATTACCGAATTGGTGTTGAATGAATGTATGTTCTAATTCACCATTTACCAATTCTCTAATTCTTTCTTTTTGTTGAGGGTGTTTGTAAGCATTAACACAAGACATTTTACCACCATCACCACCTCGATATACTGAACTATCACAATCGAGATAATTGAAATCGTCACCTAAACATTCCTTGACTTTTTCCTTAAACTCATTTAGAGAGTATAATTTACATTCTGCTATATCAGAACATATTTTCGTGTGGTCAGTAAGACGAAATGATATTTTAGGCTCTACACTTTTCTTTTCAAGTTGGTATGTTTTAGGGTTCTTAACATATTTCTCAGATTTAAAATGTGAAGCGTTTAAAATAGGTAAGTCACTAAACGTGTTTATGAGTTTCTTTTCAATTCGTAATACGATATCATTAAACTCCTTTTCACATTTGGTGATTGGTGTATCCTTGTATTTTTTGTGATTGTCTAAATCTAAAAATGGATGTGTTGGCTTCTTTGGATTAAGATACTCAAAATAATTGTTTGGTTCTTCTAAATCATATTTGGTAACATCGAACTTTCGACAATTCTTAATATCAGAAAAAACATCGGAAACTACTTGAATGATTGGAGTTTCGACAGGCATATCACAATATATAGTATATAAACATATTATATTTAAATCATTTTTCCTTAAATATATATTATAATAACATAACATATATTTAAGATTTACCAACGAGAACTTATTGACGTATGAGCTATATCGTAAGTATCTAAACTTGGAGTTACACCAAATCCTTTCTGTGCTAATGTTAAAGGTGCAGTTGGTTGAGGTATCAAACTTGCTTGTGGTTCTGGTTTTGTTTTAGTTATTTCTCTCTCTACAAAATCGTCAGCGGTTTTACCTGCTTCAAATAAAGCGAATATATCAGCACCTAAACTGATAAGCCCACCAAGTGGAGCAAGTATACCGGTTGCATCCAAAGCTAATCCTGCTGTTTGAGCTACGGCTTCACCTGTTTCAACACCTGCTACGTCAGAAGCGGCTGCAGCTAAATCAGTTCCTGCTTGTTCACCTGCGTCTTGAACACCTTGTGCGATTGCTTTACCTTCTGTTTCCGCTCCTGAACTAAAACTCCCATATTTTGAATTGAGGTGGTCTTCAAACTTACCAACATCAGTAGAAATAGAGTTTTCAGCTGGATTGTTCTTGAACTCTGCGATAGTTTCTAAATCTGCTTCGCCTGAACCTGTGCCTAATCTTACTCGTGGATTGATTTCGGTTTCAACTGGTGGCTGTGTAGCTGGTGGTTGTGATAATTCTTCAATAGAAGTAATACGACTTGCTTGATTATTTATAGTTGCAGTTACTTCTGATTGATTTGCGATTTCTGGTATTTCTCCAATCTCTTTTTCTCCAAGTTCGGGCATTTCAACACCATTGTTTAATCTATCAGAAAAACTCATATTAGCTTTCTGTCTACCGAATGAACCTTGTATTTCACCCATATAGTTTTTACCTTGTTCAATTGCTGTATTGATTTTATCTTCAACGAATGAACCTGCTTTTTGGTCTAATTCCTTGATAGAAGTTTCAGTAAATGGTATCTTACCTCTATATAATTTTTTTCCATATTTTTCGAGTAAATCTTTACCTTGTTTGATACCCATTTCTTGACCAATGTTTCTTAAATCATCCAAATCTGCTTTTTGTCCTGCCTGAGCTTGAAGTTGTTTGTTTTCAATAGCGATTTCGTCTTGTAATCCTTTGAATTGTCTGACCTCACTATTAACTATGTTAGAAGTATTTGAATAAGCACCTATTCCAAGCATTATTATTATATATTAGTATAACAAAAAAGATAATTTAAGATTTTTCTAACTTCGTCTCTCCTATATTAATGTTTATAGAGTTTTGCATTTGTTGTTCTTGGTGTGTCGTTAATTTTGTGTTTACTTCGATACTACCATCTTTCTCTTCTTTTTCTCCTTTAAGACATTCGATTAATTTACTTAAAAAGCACTCTGACCCTTCAAAGCATTTGACTAAACATTCAGCAAGTCCGTTGTTCTGACCTTTTAAGAATGGTAATATCTCTGAAACAATAAACATTGATGCAACCACACTCAAACTGACTATATAATCTATACAAGCTTGTTCATCTGATTTACAATTACAATCGTTTATAAAATCTGAATTGTTCATTTATTTTGTAGAGAGATATTTTTCTTTTTCATAGCAATAAGTTTTTTCCTTAGTTTAGGGTCTTCTTCCAATATATCAGCGTGATATGATTTGGTATTTCTTGCGTTTTCTCTCCGTGTAACATATCGTAAATTGTCGAGGTGATTATTGTATCGATTTCTGTCTATATGGTCAACCTGTAAAGCTTCGTTTGTTAACGTATCGACTGGTCTTTCTCCTATAAATACATACATAACTAAACTATGAACTTTCCAAGTGATAGCTTTTTTGTTGATTGAGAGAATACACTTTAAATATCCTCTTCTATCGTCGTGCAGTTTTAATATTCTTCCAGTCTTGCGGTTCATTACTCTACCCAAATCAGATACTAAATAATTATGAAACAATCTCCAATTTTCCATTTCTACCTTTTAATATTCCTATATATTATAAATATAGAATACAAACGAACTATATGTTTTATATATGTGGAGAGATATATACTACCAGAGTTTATACCAAGCAAAGTAGCCCGGACTATAATATTCTCTGAATGAAGGTTTTTCCTTACTATGTCTGTTTCGATATCTTGCTTTTCTTTGTTTATCATTGTGATTGTATTTGCTGTATAAACCTAACCCTGTGCTATCTTTGAATTGTTCATAAGGAACTCCATTTGGTTTTATTGCTCCGAACGATACTTTGACTTCACGTTTGGTTTCTTTGTTTTGTAGGATTGCGTCATATTTCTTACCTTTTGTTTTTGACTTCTCAAATCGTAAGAACTTATATTCTGATTTCTTATATTTAGCCATAATATAATATCATTAGAAAATAAATGGAAATCATAAAGAATTACGGAGATACTTTATCAAGAGAAACTGAACATATAGAAGACCAAGAACGAGTGAGATTTCTTCCCAAAAATAGTAAACGAGATAAGAAACGATACAAACGAAACATAAAAAAAATAAGAAGGTCATTCTTTAAAGATGCTGTTGAAAATAAAACATTCGATACAACGGATTTTCAAGATACAATCGACGAGTGGTATGATTTAAGGTAGACACAAATTATTCTTAACATATCGCAATCCTTTAATGTCATCGAGAGAAGGATATAATTTATTTTTGTCATCAATAATTCTGTTTCTTTCAATATGTAATTTATAGTTCATTAATCCATCGTTTTCTTCTGTATGATTTAGTCCTAATGCGTGTAAGAACTCGTGATAAACAACATTGTATAATGTATTTGGTGTATGAAGTAATAAATCAGAAATATAAATATCTGTTTCATTATCACCTTGAATTGTTGTATATCCAAAGTTGTTTCTGTATTCATTAAAGTCACATAATTCATTTATTCCATTCTGATATACTGGTTCTGTAAAACCTTGTTTGAGAGAAATGTATAATATATTATATTGATTGATATTATCAATTACTTCTATGGCTGTATTTTTGAGTATAGGGTCAATATTAGGACACGTATAAAATGTTTTTGCTATTTCAGTAGGTATATAATCATATAAAAGGTTATAGCCAGTAACGAATACAACACTCGTATATAATAATTTTGATATCCACATTTATTATATAAGAGAGAAATGATTATTGTTCTACCTTTAATTCTTCTGTTTGTTTTGCTTTCTTTCTGATAATGCGAGGTTTCTTAGTAGGGTCTTTGAGAGAAACACCTGCTGCTTTTGCTGCCTTAACTTCTTTTCCTCGTTTCAAAATATCTGTTTCTCTCTTTCTTGTTGAGAAATTGGTATATAAATCAACCATTTTGTTTGCACTTTCCTTAGTTGAAAACATTCTCTTCGAATACTCACCTTTCTTCTTGTTGAAGATTTTATATTTTCCAGTTTCTTTATCCAACTCTGTCTTAAACATCTTATATGTATAGTATAGATAATTATTTACATAGATTTCAACGAAATAATTATTTAAGAAGTGGTATATTATATTTCTTGACTTCTTCTTTGTCTACGTTTCTCGCTTTTCCACCAAATAATACACTGAACAATCTTGCATATCCCCACGATTGAGGTGTTTGATTAGGTCTCGAACCGCTTGTAAAATAAGCTTTCTCTCCTTTGCGTTTAATTGCATACAATCCCGTTGTTGGTATTTTCAGTTTTTTTGCTATATCAGAGACAGAGGTGTTTCCTTTACCAAAATATCTCTCGGCTTTAATAGTGTATGGACTTCTCCTTTGTGGAATACCTTTCAATTTAGGTCTGGGTTTTCCTTCACGAATAGATTTAACTTGTTTTGCTTTTTGAGAGGGTGTCAATGATTTAGGAACATATTTTTTATTTAGTCCAGTTTCCTTATCTTTCGGAGGCATTATATATTATAAATAGATAATTTGTTTATCCAATCCAAGTTTATAACAGAGGAATATGCAATCAAACCAACACCTATCGAGTTGATTTCCTGCTTTACTGAATTGCATTCGTTTTGGAGGAATTAAAATACTTATGTCTTTATCTTTGTATAATTCTGTAAAATACTTTTTTGTGATAATAGATACTGGAACAATCAGAATAAATGGTTTGTCGATTTGATATAATGTTTGTAATATTTTGTTCTTAATAGAAAACGGAGGATTGGATACTATGATATCGTATGTATGTCTTTTATGATGAATGAAAAAATCTTCATCTTCGTGTATTGTTATAAATCCCATTTCTCTCATTATCTCTCCACTTCTACCAGAACAATAAAAGGGTTCATAAACTATCTTTCCGTGAGGAATAATATGTTTAATCATTACCCACATTTCTTCGGTTGTTTCGTAATCGTCATCTTTATGAAATGAATTACCTCTTAATGTTAAACTCGCCATTTTATTTATGTTGAGAGAATTAATCAATAACTTCAACGATACCATTATTGATATTCATAATTTTCTGATAAACAGCGAAGAACCTAACAACACGAGCACTTTGTCTGTTTGGTGCTGTTCCAGTTCCACCATCGTATTGAGTAAGTAGACCCTTCTCAGTATAAATCAGAGGGTGAATACCCATAAGGTGACCTTGACCAAAAGCATTTTCTATTTTCAACCCGATATAGTGTTGAGAACCGATTTCGTTTGTTTGAACGTGAGTATTCAGAAGACGAGGTGTAATTGTAGCACCATTAGCGGGGATTTGACCATCAGCTGTAACAACATTTTTGTATGAATATACATTAGAGTTCATAACAAGAGGTATACCTTCAACAGCGTCGACTTCTTGTCTTTGAAGTGCTGTGTTTTTGATAGGAATAGAATACACATTGTTATTATCAATTCTGAAATTGTATTCTTCACCAGTTCGTAAAGCAACAGAGTTGTAAAAACCACAATTCAAGGCTTCTACGATTTGTTCTTGTTCTGCTTGTTTCTGAACTATAACTCGTTTTACACGTTTACCAGATAAAGGAACTTGGAAATCGTGAGTGGTTGTTCCTTGATTTTGTTGGTATAGAAGATAGTTTGATTGTGTAATGACATCATCAAATCCAATAGAATAACCACCACGAGCGAAGATTTGTTCTTTAATATCAGCCATAAGAGAAGGATAAAACAATGTATCCATAACCAAGAAAACATCGTCTTCAACAATAGTAGAAGTTAAATTGGTTTTAACAATTGGGTCACCAGCTGCATTAAATCCTGCGAACATAAATCTATGACCCCAAGTAGGAGCAGCCCATTCGATAATGATTGCGACTTCTTGTTCTATTGCGAAAAGTGGAAGTTGAACACCCACAAGAAGTGGAATAATTTGTGCTAATGAGATTAACATACCTGGTGTTCGTGAGGCTTCATAAGGAATTAATCGCTTGGCTTTATCTTCGGTATTTACTTTCGTATTAGATTGTTCAGCGAAAGTTGCACCAGCCGTAGTATCAACAAAACCATATTCTGAGCTTTCTCTACCAATAACACCATATGGTGGAAGAAACCCACGAGCAGCTTTTTCTTGTGCCGTAAAATTAGTTGTATCAACTAAACCAGCACTTCCCATATAAACATCATTTCCTGCTTGGTGAACCATAGCCACGCCTTTTTTGTATTCATTAGAGTAGTGGTGTCTTTTCCAGTTGATATATTGATTTACATCACGAACGTCACACACTTCTTTTCCACCAATAGTTAAAAAACAGCGTTGAACCATAGCACACGCACCAGTAGTAGCAGGATAAAATGATTTAGTATCAACACCTGGTGCGGTGCTATCAGTGACAACTTGTGAAAGATGTAGTTGTGAATTAGCATCGAGAATACCTACATTAGGTAATACAAACTTACAAGAGGTTTGACTGAATGTAGTAGGTTGTAATATATCAGTTGAACATTCTTGGTTAATCGGTCTTTTCAGAGGAGTTACTTTGAGAACGTCGGGGAGGTCACTCATTTTTATATAATAGTATCACATAAAAATAAGTTTAAAAAAAAAGAATTACAAAAAAGTTTAACTTAACACTTGAACCATACCATCCTTAAATACAATAGTGTTTTCGTGTTCAACAAACAAAAAGAGAGAATGAGGTTGAAATTGAGCATTAGAAGGAAGTGTGGATTGTATACGAAGCCCAAATGTCTCACCCCTAAAATCAACACCATTAGAGAACTTATCATAAGAAACTCCTATATTGTATTGATTTTCCAAATCTTCCTCAACAATAGAATATCTGTTCCTATCAAACTTGTTTTTCTTTGTATCAGATAGAGGATTACATAATTCAGTTTTGAGAGATTTTTCAAAGTTGTATAAATCCCAAACATCTCTTATAGAGTTCAATTCAGTCATATTCTTAACACTATCTGCTGTTCCTTGACCTTGTGTATCTTCTGAAACAATTTCAAAATCGTAAGGAGTTCGAACACCTGATTTCTGATACGTGTAACTATCAACTTGAATGTTGTTGTTTAATACATTATTTGCGTTTTCATAAAGTAATTGAGGTGTGGAACTTGAAAAATAAGAATAGTTGTTTAACCACTGAGATGGAATAATATTACCAATCAAAGCAGTAGTATTTCTTGTGTTAAATAGGTAAGAAATATTTTGTTGATTGGAAACAATAACAGAATAAAAGTTGGAATAAGTCTTGTATTGCATCATTCCTGTTTTATTCATCATAAGAGCTTCTTGACCTTTTGCGTCTGGTATTTCTGTCTCAACAGATAAAACAATATCAGACCATTCATAATAAGCACCATTTGGAGGAGTAGCCGCATTATTTAACCATTTGTTATTCTGAATAACATAGTTAGAAGGAGCAAGGGTCAAAGTAATTACAAGACCTTCAACCAAGTCCATATCGATAGGGTCAGATTGTAAAAATCCATCTAATAGGGGAATTGAGAAATCAAACTCTCGGTCACATCTTTTAGCCATAGTTATCTGTTTACCTGGTGCGTATTCGTCATCCACAGAACCAATATAGTTCATAAAAGATTGATTTAAAGGAACGAGAGAAGAACAAAGGCGATTGTAATTCTTAACGTTTGAGTATGTAGCACCCTTTAAGTTCTGAATAGAAAGGTTGTCTATACAAGATGATACACCAATTCTTCCGTCAATCCAAAATACACTCGAACCTGGTGCGGCTGTGAAAAAATTAGTTCCGTTATTAGGAGCGTTATTACCACTATCCTTAACATTAAAACTACCATTAACCCTCAATGTTTTACCCATCATAATTCGAGGAAGTTTAGGTATCTGAAAAACAACTTGTTGCAAACCATTTCTATCTGGACTAAACTTGTTTTCAGCACCAATATTTACGGGAACAAACTGCAATAATTCTCTCTTCGTAGTCATTATTTATTATAACATAACATAATATAAAAAAATCAATAAAAATTATTTAAGGTTCGATATACTTACCATCCTTATTTATCACTAATCTACGAATACCTCCTATATAAGAAACCATTAGTTTATTTGTTTGAGGTGAAGCATATTCAATTCTTAGAGATGCGTTTCCTTGTTCAGCGAGATTGTATACACCTCCATATCTTCCAAGAGCTCTACCAATGAAAAAGTTTTGGTCTTGATAATCGAGATTTTTAGGGTGAACTTTAACACTTGTGAGAGATTTCTCTGCTTCGAATAGTGCAACTTGTTCTGTTTTAGGAACAGCTTGACTTAATTGTGATAGGCGAACTTTACGAGTAGGAACAAGTTTATTTGATATGAGATAGTTATAGTTATCAGCTGTATCGATAATTGTATCGAGATTTTTGTGATAATATTCAGTAGAAATACTATTATTCATAGGAAGGGTCATAATGGAAGTAGCACGATGATTAAGAGTAGGAATGTTTAATTGGACAACTCTTTCACCACTCAAAACATTATTCCTGTATGTATCAAGTGTTAAATAATCATATTGAACTCCTTCTTGTGTAGCAACTTGTTTCAACATAGAAGAAATATATGATTGAGGAGGTTGAAGTGTCTTCACGATAAATTGTAAATCGGAAATAGTGATAGTAGGTGAACCAGCACCCCAATCTTGTAGTCGAATACCACACGTGTTATTTCTTGCATCTTGTGCTGTGCCTGTGCCGTCATTACCTGGTCCTCCGTTGATTTCGTCACCATTAATACCATTAGATACAAAAACTCTGACAGATACGAGACCACCTGCGTCTTGTGTTGCGTAGTTAGAAGATACACTTGTAATATCACCAAACTTTTTAAATACGGGAGGATTTGCGTTATTAAAACCCCATAGTTCTCTTCCTGGCATCATATTCACAGCACCAGACAATCCGTTTTTAATAGCACGAAATCCTGCATCGATAGCAGCTTGTGAAGGTGTTGACGTTGCGTTAGGGTCTTGGTTATAACCTGGATTTTTTTCACAGAACAAATCGATATATGTAACGGGAGCAGCGGTAGTTACTGAACCTGCGACAACACCAAATCGGCAACTATCAGAGTGGATTTCGGAAGTAAGAAGACCTCCATCATTAGAAGTCAATCCTGTTGCTGTCCAAAGTTCAAGACATTTGTTAGGTTCACAAGTATCGATTTCAACACGAAGACCATTTGTAAGCATAGCAGGAAATACCTTTTGAGAGAATTGTCCTAAAATACCAGAATACAGATGGAGAGATACTTCAATTGTATTAGGTTCGGCTGTTGCTTGTGTTGTGATTTTATTAATAAAAGGAGTTGCACCATCTGAATAATCATAGCGATATGGAACATTAAACAATTGACTTTCGTGAGAGTTTCTTGAAGGTGCATTATCGTAAAGTTCACTATCAAAATCACGAGAAGTATATTCAAGACCTTCAATCAAAGCTCTTTTATTTCTAATAGACCTGTTTTCAGAATACAAATGAAGTTTTTGTGCTATCTCTCCGTAATTTTGTATAGTTTCCAATTGTAGATTTGAGTTAGCGTCATATACACGAATATTATCAATAAGTGAATGTAATCCACATTTGTTCGAAAATCTCAACAATGGAATATTAGTAGTATCACTAAGTTTTACTTTGAAATTGAGAGTGGTCATTCTTGGGTCTAAGAATGCGTTAACACTTGCTGGAATATGAAATCGTAACGTATCCCCTGCTTTGTATGATTTTTGTTTATCAGAGGGCATATAGGTTGAGCGGCTCGGAATAGCCGTTTTGACTTCTTCTGCTTCGAAATCCATTTTTCTTATATAGTAGAATATGTTTTTAAAATAATTCAAACAAAAAAAATTAATCATTTCTCTCAATCTTTCTTAATAAGTTCTTGTGAAAGACATAGATTTAACAGGAATAGTGTTTGGTAAACCTCCTTGTTCTTTCTGTCTAAACATAACAACAATTTCTGTTGAACCACCTAATGAGGTTTGTTCAATATTATTGTCATCTGTTATCAGAACATCCAATCTATTTAATTCAATAGTTTCAAGATTGTTTAAATCAATCCACATAGGATATGGAGCTCTGTCACAGAAAAATCGATAACTTCCTCTATCTTGTGTCGATTGAACACATAAAGTATTAGCAATAAAAATCGATTTGGCTACACTTGATACTACTCCATTTTGAGAGATAAGTGGAAGATTAGTCAATTGTATATGATTTGTAAAACTTTCTTCGGAAGGTTGAATTGTATTCTCAGAAACGAGAGAAAACAAAGCACTATCACCAGCATCCTCTTCTAATTCAACCTTTGCATCTGGGTCAGAAGGAACTCTGAAACCTAATACATAACCTGCTTCTGTATTTGGTTGATTTACGTCAAAAGCATTAAAACCATACATACTCAAAAAGTAGTCAGTTTCACGATATTTAGTTGGAACAGACAAGAAATAAACTTCACTATTCAGAATACCATCAGTGTTGAATGAGTGTATACTACCTCTATAATCAGAAATAATAAGATTTGATGAAGTGTGAGTTGCATCTGTTGGATTATTAAAATCATAAACTAATGTTCCAACAAAATCAACATCATAGAACGGATTTACTGGACTGAATGGAGCATATTGTTCACCTCCACCATTATTATTCGTCTCATAAAATCTATTTGTTTCACGAGGTTCATACCAACCTTTATGTAAGAAACGTAAGTCTGCTGTGTTTGGACTTGATGCGATTGGATATTGAACAAGACCTATATCTCCTAAATAACTCGGAATTATATATTTATTGTTTAATTGTGTCATACTGGCTAATACACACCATTTATCTCTTGGGTCATTGGGGTCTGATTGAACCTCTCCGACTGCTGTCATATTCAAACTCCAACCTCTTCTTTGAGCACTTCCGTCAGAAATGAATGTAAACTTTACATATTGTTCTCCGATATCATAAGTAGCTGTTCCACTACCACCTTTTGCTTCCAAATCAGCAATATTTAAAGGGAATATCCAACCTGGTTGTGGTGGTGAACCATAGCTGTTCGACCAAGGTGCAGCAGCCGTAGCACTTGAATTGAAACCAGCAAAACTAACATTTGTCCAAGTCACTCCGTCTGGTGAAGATTGAACACCAAACCTGTCATACATTTGAGATGCCGAGTGTTCAAACTCAAAATCATTAATAGTAAAAGCAGCATTTGTTCCTGCAGGTGCTACGAATATAATATCATAACTTTCATTTGGAGCATAACCACCACCTGTTCCACCACTATCAGTGAACAATGTATTTGTTGTAATATTTACACTTGTTCCTGTTGTAGTGTTATCTAATTGGATTGTTTGAGGAGTATCTGGAACACTTGGAGCAGGAGGAATGAAACCTGGTGGTTCAAATACACTATCTTTATTGGGGTCATACGTTCCAGCATAACCTTCAACAGAAAGTGTAAACTCTAAGTTCATTTGATTTTTATTAACCCATCTATATCTGAAAAACAAAGCAGCTGGTGTTCTTCCTGCAGTAGTATTATAAGTATTTATACCATAGTCACCACCAACTTCGAATATATATGGTGGGTCGACAGCTGTATTTATACCTCTTGATAATTCATAAATATCAAGTTCATTACCAATTGGTATATAACTACTACTTGCAATATTACTAAGACCACCCGTTAAACCAGAAGGTCTTAATACTTCCGCCTGAACGGAAAGTCTGATATCACCGGGTGCTTCTTCTCTTTCGTATATCTGACAACCGAACAAGTATCTCGCAAGATTACCCTCTGGTTCGTCTGGGTCAACGCTTTCATTTAAATCGATATATTGTAGAACTTGTTGAAATTGAAAATCTCTTGTTCTTGATATATCTTCTGGAAATCCACTTGCTTTCGCAACTTGATAACCATATTCACGAAGAAAAGGGATAGAATGAACACCTATATATTGTTCTGGTATTCCACAATAACCAACCTTAGCAGTTGAAGCAGCGTCAAAGTGTGTATTTGCTCTGGCTTGGTCTGTATTGGTAAATCCAAAAACAGAATATCCTCCACTTGGAATACCGAAACCACCTGGTGTTATATGACCTCCTGCATTTGAAGTTTGAGCATCACTGCTTGGAGTGAAATTACCTACACTTCTTTTTATTGCTGTTGACGAAATCGACATAGGATAAAAACCTCCATCGAAATCCGGTTGAGAAGTAAGAGTTGTGGATTGTGACCAATTATATTTATTATTTGTAACTAAACCTGTTGAAGAGAAACCTGTATTATAGAAATCGGCTTCACCAGCGTAAATACTACTTAAAGCAGTTGCTGCATCCGTTAATGTATCAACAGCAAATCCATAAGTATCTCCACCAGCGAAAGTCATTGTTCCAGCGGGAGCATTAACGTTTACCCAAGCCATATCCGTTTTAAACTTATTATCAGTTGTCGTTGTCCAATTAATACCAGCAGGAACACTCGCACCCGGCCCACTTGCCCAAGAACCAGAAAGATAAGCAGGATTTGTGTTCATCGCATTAAAGTATAAATTGTATTGGTCTATTGCCTTATTTGTTAATGCTCTGATATTTGTTTTTTCGTTAGCCGCATCGTAAAGTAATTGAAACCCACCAGTTGGAACTTCTTGTGGTTGTCCATAAAATGTTTGTTCTTCATATTTCAATCCAGTATAATCTGCATCCATTCCGAACTCATTAGCACTTAAAATATAGCGATTGACTTTATTGTAAATAGTTCCTTGTTGTTTTCCTGCACTATCATACGTTACTTGAACAGGCATAGTAAGAATAGAACTATCTCCGTCTTCGGTTTGAATGTAAGAAGGTTCGTTGTGTATGTTGACGTCAGTATTCAAACTATACTGAGAACTTACATATGAAACCTGTGAATTAGGAGGAAGCCTAATCGGCTGTGTTAAGTAATTGGAAAATCGATAAGGTTTATTCGGATTGGAAGAACCCGACGCTTGTTTATCTTCTGACTTCAAAAAAACTAAACTCATTTTATTATGTATAATCAATATATAATAAAATGCCTAAAAGAAAAAAAGTTTTAAAGAATGTGAAAATTAAGCCAACAAAAGAAAAGTTGGTCAAACCTGTTGAAACTGATAAGAACGATATCGAGAGAAATGAAATGTCTGAATATATGGCTTTATTGGAAACAAAATACAAACCTCCACCGAAACTAACCAAACACGAAAATATATTTAATTAGTTTCCTTCCACACCTTTCGGTCATAACCGAACCCTTCCATATTTGGTTTATCTTTCTCAAATACTACAATACAACTCATACCATACCATTTGAATACTTTTGTCCAAAACATTTTCGTAAGTCCATATCCGTTATCGTTCATAAGTTCAATACGTTTATTGGTCAAATTACCAACTCCAATCAAATATGAAATCACACGAGGATTGAGGTCAATTGATTTCTGAAAAACTTTATTCAACATAGAATAAGGAGGATTAGAACATATAATATCAACTTGTCTTGTTTCCGCAAAGAAATCTTTTCCTTCCAATATTTCAGTCCATATTTTATTTTCATTTGGGAACTGGTTATAATATGAACCGCTATTTTTAAAGGGGTCAAACCATATTTCATTTTCCTTGTATTCAATCATATCGATTTGTTTTTTCGATAAGTCAAGAGGTGTAATGAAAATATCATTTGGGCTGTCCCTTTTCTTAATATTGTGCGAAATCGAGGAAGACATAGTATATACTATTATACTATACTATATAATATTGTCTTTAAGTCCTTTTGTAGAAATATATATATTATTTATATCTACAATAAAGTATTTGAATGTAGTGTATAGTATAATTTTACATTGATATACAATTATTACAATGAACATATATTTATTTTTTTCTTTTAATTTAAACTATACATACTATACAGACTATACACAGATTAAATCTCTGACGTCTTCGTCATTGAAAAAGTTAATTTCGTCTAATATAATAAATCTATCTTCATAATTAGATTTTGTATTTTTTTCTTCGTGGGTCACAATTAAACTTCCTTCTAATGGTCTTAGATATTTTCTGTAACCACGAAAAATGTATGTGATATATTCTATTCCGTATTTGGTTTTTTCTCGGTTTACTCTTCTTGTCTTTCCGTCAGCACGAAAGACGATTGTTTTTGGTGTAACGTTAATAAGAGCAAATTGACCATATGGCTTCTTTTTCAAATCGTTCCAAAGACGAGTATTGTGATAAATATCGGGTTTTGGAACATATGCTATTTTTTTTACATATGTGACTTGTTTGTCTTTTGGTTGGAACAAGATTTGCTCACCTTCAACAATATCAGTAAAAATCAAATTAGACATAGTATATCCTATTATACTATACTATATCACCTATTCTTTAAGTAGATTTAATATATATATTAATTTCTACAATGTGTGTAGTGTATGGTAAAATGAGA
>Ga0102963_1000179_pt1 | contig 26609 bp, 6 predicted proteins | sample SalPon2_C_H2O_MG_2_FD_84522 | JGI IMG/M metagenome (GOLD analysis project Ga0102963, IMG submission 84522) | Salt pond water microbial communities from South San Francisco under conditions of wetland restoration - Salt Pond MetaG SF2_C_H2O_MG | ecosystem: Environmental > Aquatic > Non-marine... | reverse complement strand
TAAACCATCATTGGCAACTATTAGAAGTATATTCCAAGATGGTGATTTGGGTGACCCAACAATAGCAGGTGAATCTGGATATGTTGTAACTCCAACTGGAACTTATACAACTGATACTGAATTAGCAATCGTAAGTAGTTCATTCTCATTAATTAATGATATTATTGAAAATACAACATCATCTATTGCTGATTTTGTTGATAATACTTACAACAAACGTAAGTTTACAAACACAACTCAATATTCATCTTCTGTATCTGCATCAACGGCCGAACTTTCAATTGTTGATAATAGATTTGGAATTGTAGTGGACATTGTTGAAAATGGATTATCTCAAAAACCAACTATCGTAAGAAATAATACCGATGTTGATAACCTAATTAAGGTAACGGATACTCCACAATATATTTCAGCATCGTCAGCTGATAAACTACAATCTAAGATTGTATCTTCATCAATTGCTATTGTAACTGATATTATTGAAAACGGAAGTGGTTCAGCACCAACAATTATTGAGTACACAACTCCATCTGATTCTCCAAAAGCTAAATTGGCGTATCAGTTAATTAAGAATAACCTACCATTTATTGTATCTGAATCAATTGCATACATTTCTTCATCTTGGAGTAATTTCTCATACAACGAAGCAAGTTGTAGTAGAGATGTTGCATTGATTGTGAGTGGTGCCGCTGAAGATTTAATTTGGAACTCTAATTCAGCATCGGTAGTAAATGGTAAATTCTACTTAGAATACCCATCACAAGCAACTGGTTCTCAATTACAACAAACATTAGATGGTATAAACTATGCTAGTACTTTAACTCAACATATTGTAAGAAATAGAACATTCGTAACTGCATCGGCTGAAGTATCCGCATCATACAACTTATTGTTTGAAAATAAAGAATTTATTCAAAATGAGACAATCGCTTATCTAAGTTCTTCTTGGAGTGATTTCTACTACTCAGAATCTAAATGTAAGAGAGATATTGGATATATTGTAGATGCGGTAGCAACCGATTTAAAATACAATGGTAATGAAAGAAGTGTTATTGCTGGTGATTACTATTATAGATATCCATCAGCAGCAATTGTGGGTGGTGTTCCAAATGTAGACCAACAAAAAGACCCAACAGTAACTGGTATCAATTACGCTAAATCATTAGCATTAGAATTGATTAGTGGTTCACAATTTGTAACTGCTTCAAACGAAGTTGAATTCGTTTACGATTCAATTAGAGAAAATAGAGAATTCATCCAAGCGGAAACTGTTGCATTTGTAAACGCTAAGTATCCAAACTTACAATATAACGAAGCAAGTTGTAGTAGAGATACTGGATTCATCGTAGATGCGGTTGCAACTGATTTAAGATGGGGTGGTAACCAACGTTCAATAGTAGCTGGGCAGTACTATTACAAATTCCCATCTAAAGCAACAACTTCACAATTGGGTGAAACTACTGATGCAGTAATTTACGCATCTAGATTAGTATCTGAGTTAATTGATAAAAATACTTTACCAATTCCATCAGCTAGTTTAAATGTTGATAATAACATTAAAGTAACGGGTGTAACTCAATACACTGGTTCAATATCTGCATCTCAATCTGATGTTGATTTCATATCATCATCTATTGATATTGTAACTACGATTGTAGCAAACGGAACTGGTTCATATGAAACTGCTAGTAATTATGTTACACCATCTACTGACCCTAACACATTAGCCGCATATGAGATTTTAAGAAATAATATTGGCTTCATTCAATCTGAATCAATTGCTTACTTATCATCTTCTTGGGCAGATTTCTCTTACAACGAAGCAAGTTGTAGTAGAGATATTGGTTTAATTATTAGTGGAGCAGCTGAAGATTTGGTGTGGAATGTAGTATCCGCATCAATTGTAAATGGTAAGTTCTACTATGAATACCCATCTCAGGCAAATGGAACTGGTTCGCAAGTTGAACAAACATTAGATGGTATTTTCTACGCAAGTAGATTGGCTCAAAAATTAGTTCAAAATATTGAGTTTGTAGAACCATCTGCTGAAGCATCATCTTCTTGGGAATTATTAAGAGATAACAAACAATTTATTCAGAGTGAATCAATTGCATATATCTCATCTTCTTGGAGTGATTTTGAGTATAACGAAGCAAGTTGTAGTAGAGATGTTGGACACATTATAAACGCTGTGGCAACTGATATTCTTTATGGTGGAAATGAGAGAAGTGTAATAGCTGGTAACTTCTATTACAAATACCCATCATCTGCAACAACAACACAACTTAATCCAACTACAACGGGTATCAACTACGCTGGTGATATTGCTGAAAATGTAATTGTAAACAATGTATTTGAATCACCATCAGCGGAAAGAATAGCTGGTAATAAATCTCTATTAAACAATAGAACATTTATTCAATCAGAATCATTAGCATACTTAACTGCTAGTTGGAGTACATTTGAGTACGATAAAGATAAATGTGCTAGAGATGTAGGTCATATCATAGATGCGGTAGCAACCGATTTCCTATATGGTGGTAACGAACGAAGTAGAGTAGCTGGTGAGTTCTATTATTTATACCCATCTGAAGCAACAACTACTCAGGTAAATCAAACAACTGATGGAATCAAATACGCGGGTAGAATATCAGATGCATTAGTACAAAATATCCAATTTGTAACGGCATCAACTGAAGTATCTGCATCGTTTGACTTGTTAAGAAAAAATAAACCATTTATCGCTGAAGAAACAATTCAGTATGTATCTTCTTCTTGGAGTGGTGTTTACTATGATGAAGCTAAATGTAGAAGAGATACTGGATATATTATAGATGCTGCAGCAACTGATTTATTATATGGTGGTAATGAGAGAAGTGTTATCGCGGGTAATTATTACTTCTTATATCCATCCGCGGCAACTGAAAGAGGAACTCCTTCGGTAGTATCTCAATTAGACCCAACCACAACTGGTATAAAATATGCTAGTGGATTGGCTCAAAATGTAATACAAAATGTTGAGTGGAATTCACCATCAGGTTCTACATTAATTGCGGCTGATTTATTGGTTAATAACAAAACATTTATCCAAAAAGAAACTATTGCATTCTTATCATCTTCTTGGAGTGAATTCCCATATAATGAGGTAAGTTGTAGTAGAGATTTGGGATACATTATAGATGCAGTAAGAACCGACTTGGTATATGGTGGAAATGAAAGAAGCATTCAAGCAGCTACATTCTACTATTACATCCCATCAGTAGCAATTACCGAACAAAAGCCACAAACTATTGATGGTATTGATTTCGCAAAAGGAATGGCTGAAAAGGTTATCAAACAAAATCAATTAGTATTTGCTGGTTTGAATAGACGAAATGGTTACAATGATTTAAGAGCAGCAAAAAAATATTTACAATCATCTGCAATATCTTATACTGAGGCAGCATTTCCAGGTTTTGAATATAACGAAGAAAAATGTTATAGAGATACTGGATTTATATTAGATGCTATTTCAACTGATTTATTGTATGGTGGAAATGAAAGAAGTATTGAAGCGGCAAAATCTTACTACAATGGTGTTTATGGTGATGCTAGTGTAGTAATCGAAGAACAAAAGAAAGAAACAGCAGAAACAAATAGATATTTAAGAACTTTATTCCAAAAAGTTGCTAGAAATGCACCATTGGAATTATTTGGTTCACTAATTATTACTACTGGACATGATTTCTCATATGCTGGCTCAGGTGTAACCTATAAAGCATTACCTCCAAACCAAGGTGGTAATGGTGTGCCTGACCCAAATAAAGAAATTGTTGAATTGGGTGGGGGTAGAGTATTCTTCACAGCGGGTAACGAACTTGGTGACTTTAAGATTGGTACAGGTCTTGTAATTAATCAGGCAACTGGTACATTACAGGGTAGAACCTTCTCTCGTTCATTATTCTCATTAGTTACTCCATTCTCTCTCGCTTTGGAAGGGTAATAAATTAAATACTAATATTTATATAAGATAAAGTGAAAAAAAATGGCAGATGAACTAATTCCACTAAACGCATTTAAATCCGTAGTAGCAACACTTACCGGTGAAGAAGACCAGGTCTATAAAGCACCTACTGGTGTTTCTACTATTGTATTATCAGCTCAAATTACTAATAATGGCACACAAACCGAAGAGATTGTAATCAAATTAGCACCTAATAGAATTCTACCAATTCCACAAGTTAGTGGTATCATAAATTCCGGAAGCTTCTTTTCATCATCAGCTTTAATTACTGAAAATAAAAACTTTTTGAAAAAAGAAGTAGCTGCATATACACGATTCAATAATAATTTACAAGAAATACCATTCGGATTTTCTCAATCAAGATATGAGGAATATGTAGATACTTCTGTAAATGCTATAACTTTTGATATTATTAATAGTGGTAGCACTATTAGAACTAATAAAGCAGCTTTTTCTTTTTATGATAAAGATGGTACACTATTAATCCCAGAAGGACAGATAACAGCATCAATAAACGCAATAAAGTACACAAATACACTTGCTCAAAAAATTATTCTAAACGAATCAGTAACAGGTTCCGATGATGTGGATAGATTATATCAAACAAATGTAACACAATCAATTAATACTAATTTAATTTCTGAAAGTGGTTCATTAAATATCATAAATCAACTATTTACTGTAATATCAGACACAATTGAGGACCCGGTAAAATCCACACAAACTCCAGTAGATTTTGTATCTAGATTTCCGATACCTCAAGGGGATTCATTTTCACCCGTTGTAGCTGGTAAATTAGTATTAGAGGAAGATTATGGGCTAGTTTTTTCTGGTTCTACTGATTTAACTGTGGTTTTATCTATATTAGAAACTGCTAACGAATAAAAAGAGTTGTAAATGGGTCAATTACTAAGTGGTAAAGTAAAAGTAACTCGTCCGCAGGACGTATCGCTAGATAGGTATCAATACCTGTCTCTTTCAGAAGCCGAGCCTAATTTAGGTGTTCCTGAAAGTGGTAGTATTGATTCTGGTTCTTTTGCTTTAGTAGCTTCCGATGAACTTGGTAATCGTTTATTTGTTACCAAAATTCAATTAGAGGAATTTAGTGGTTCATTTAGTGGTTCATTTCAAGGTGATGGTTCACAACTAACAAATTTACCTTTAGTAGAAGATGCTAGTAGATTAATATCAGGTTCAGCATCAGCATCAATTTCCCCACAAACTGGATTCTTAGTTAATACATCTGGTTCTTTTGATGGTGGATTGACTGTTGATGGTAATGGTAGATTTACTGGTGATTTAGTTGTTGATAATAAAATTATAGCAAGAGAAATTTTAGTTGAATTTATTTCATCATCTATATTTTTCTCATCTGGTTCAAATAAATTCGGTGATGAACTAACTGATAGGCAAGAATTTACAGGTTCGGTTGAAATAACTGGTTCCTTAACAACCAATGGTATTGTTGAAATACCATTCGATAGTACAGGATTCTTTAGTGGTAGTGGTGAGGGATTAACTAACATACCTCGTTCAGCATTAACTGAAGATGCATTAGTAACAAATAAAATAACAAGTGGTTCTGTAACTGCTTCTGTATCTCCTGAATTTGGATTTAGAGTAGAAGATATTGAAGGACCAATTCGTACTGAACTAAGTGGTTCACTATTCACCAGCGGTTCGGTATCGGCATCTATGTTTAGTGGTAGTGGTGCGGGATTATTTGATATTCCACGTTCAGCTCTTACCGAAGATGCATTAGTAACAAATAAAATAACAAGTGGTTCTGTAACCGCATCAGTTTCACCCGATGAAGGGTTTAAAGTAGAATCATTAGAAAGTGGTTCTCAGATAACTGGTTCAATTAAGGTTAGTGGTAGTATTACATTATCGGAGGGAGAAAGTTATTCTGGTAGTGGTGCTAATTTATTCAATATCCCATTATCCGCATTATCAACAGAAACTTTAATAGCAACTTCTTTAGAAAGTGGTAGTGTAACTGCATCTGTTTCACCTGATGAAGGATTTAAAATCGAATCATTAGAAAGTGGTTCTCAAATTACAGGTTCAATTAGAATTAGTGGTAGTATTACATTATCTGAAGGAGAAACATATTCTGGTAGTGGTGCTGATTTATTTGACATACCTCGTTCCGCTCTTACTGAAGATGCATTGGTAACAAATCAAATCACATCTGGTTCTGTAACCGCATCGGTTTCACCTGAAGGATTCTTTAAAGTAGAATCAACTGGTTCGGTAAAAACTGAATTAAGTGGTTCACTTTTTGTAAGTGGTGGTATTTCAGGTTCATTCTTTTCTGGTAGTGGTGCTGGTTTATTTGATATTCCATTATCCGCATTAGCCGAAGAGGTTGTAGCTGCAACAAAAATACAAGATGGTAATGTAACAGCCTCTGTTGATGAACAAAATGGTTTCATAGTAATATCTGAAGCAAGTGGTTCACAATTTACGGGTTCTTTATTTGTAAGTGGTGGAGTTACATTGGAAGATGGAATTTATACTGGTGATGGTAGTGGTTTATTTAATATTCCGATATCAAACTTAGCTGGTGATTCACCAAGAATTGCTAGTGGTTCAGCAACTGCATCAGTTGACCCAGAGGATGGTTTTAAATTCTTTGGAGCGGATAGAGCAGAATTTAGTTCTTCACTATTTGTATCTGAATCAATTGAAGCAAAGGAAATTAGTGGTTCATTTAGTGGTAGTGGTGCTAACTTATTCGATATTCCAGAATCAGCATTATCATTTGAAATAAATAAAATTACTTCTGGTTCGGTAACTGCATCGGTTGATGCTGAAGATGGATTTGTAGTAACTTCTATTGCTAGTGGTTCTACCTTCTTTGGTGAAGTTAGAGTAGAAAGTGGTTCATCTTATAGTGGTAGTGGTGCTAAATTATTTGATATTCCAGTTGCAGCTATTGTTGATTTGGATACTTCACTTATATTTAGTGGTTCCATAACGGCTTCCACAAACCCAGATGATGGATTTGTGGTAACTTCAATAGAAAGTGGTTCAACATTCTTTGGTGATGTAAAACTATCATCAGGTTCGGTATTTAGTGGTAGTGGTAGAGATTTATTTAATATTCCAAGAAGTGCATTAACAGAAGATGCATTACTTTCATCATTTATAGCTAGTGGTTCGGTAACGGCATCCGTATCCCCAGTATTTGGATTTAGGTTGGAGGGTACAAATAAAGCAGAATTTAGTTCTTCGGTATTCGTAGAAAGTGGAGTATCCGCATCGGTATTTAGTGGTAGTGGTGCTGGTTTAACTGATATACCTGAATCTGCGTTAGCATTTGATATTAACAAAATTAGTAGTGGTTCAGCAACCGCATCTATTTCACCAAATGAAGGATTTGTAGTTAATACATTTTCAACATTTGAATTCCCAGTATCTGCATCTATGTTTAGTGGTAGTGGTGCTGGTTTATTTAATATTCCTCGTTCAGCATTAACTGAGGAATCATTTAGAATAGCAAGTGGTTCAGCAACTGCATCTGTTTCTCCGAATTTAGGATTTGTAGTTAATACATCTTCATTATTTGAGCAAGATGTTAGAATCGATAGTGATTTAGTTGTAACGGGTAGAATTACAACAAACGAATTATATACAAACTTTATTTCATCATCAGTTGTTTATTCATCTGGTTCAAATATATTTGGTGATTCGGTTGAAGATAAACAAACATTAATTGGTGAAACTGAGATTGTTGGTAATGTAACCGCAAGTGGAATTATAAGTTCATCATTTGAAGGTGATGGTAGTAGATTATTCAATATACCACTAAACGCATTATCAGAAGAAGCATTTAGAATTGCTAGTGGTTCAATATCAGCTTCATTATTATACAAATCAGGTTCAGACGAACCAAGTCTTTTCAGAGTAGAAGATACAACTAAGAAAGAAATAAGAACTGAATTAAGTGGTTCTCTTGGAGTAAGTGGTAGTTTATCTGCATCTATGTTTAGTGGTAGTGGACAAGGATTATTTGATATCCCTCGTTCAGCATTAGCACCTGATGCATTGTTATCAAATTTAATAGCAACCGGTTCAGTAACAGCATCTCTTAATCCAGATGGTGGAATGAATGTAAATACATTTACAACAATTACTGGTGGTTTATTTGTAAAAGCAGACCAAACGCCTGGTGAAGCTGAAGTATCACTTATTGAGTTGGGTGATAGTACGAGAATTAGCGGTTCACTATTTGTTTCGGAATCAATCACAGCATCACTATTCCAAGGTGATGGTAGTGGATTATTCAATATTCCAGCTGCACAACTTTCTGGTGATTCACCAAGAATTGCTTCTGGTTCCGCAACCGCATCAATTTCACCTAACTTAGGATTCGAAGTAAATGTACCCGCTACATTTGATAGTAGCATTTCAGCATCAACTACAATATTTGCTAAAGATGTTGAAGTAACTGATGATGTAACTGCTGATAGATTTATTGGTAGTGAAGTTAGTGGTGCATTTAGTGGTAGTGGTAGGGATTTATTTGATATACCTCGTTCAGCATTAACTGAAGATGCATTACTTACGAATAATATTACAAGTGGTTCTATAACTGCATCGGTGATAGTAGTACCACCTGAATCTGGTAGTAACATATTTAGAGTAGAAGATTCTACTGGAACTACCAAATCAGAATTTAGTGGTTCTGTATTTGTTTCAGAATCAATTACTTCTAAATTTTTCATTGGTGATGGTTCTCAATTAACAAATGTACAAGCTGAAGAATCTCCTGTAATTGCTAGTGGTTCTGCTACGGCATCGGTTGAAAGTGGTGATAGATTTATTGTAACTGCTCAAGAAAGTGGTTCACAATTCACAGGTTCGGTTAATATAACTGGTTCACTTATAGTATCAGATGATTTAGAAATCAATGATATTACGGCAAGTAATATAGATGCAGTAATTATTACGGCAGATGAATTCTCAGGTTCATTTAGTGGTTCATTTGCTGGTGATGGTTCACAACTTAATAATATACCATTTACATCTCTTAGTGGAGATGCACCAAGAATCGGTAGTGGTTCTGTAACTGCATCAACTGACCCAGATAGAGGATTTGTAGTAGAATCATTAGATAGTGGTTCGTTATTTACTGGTTCACTTTTCGTAAGTGGAAATGTTCAAATAAATGATGGTATTTTTAAAGGTGATGGTGCGGGGTTATTCAACATCCCACAATCGGCATTAGCAGAAGATTCTCCAAGAATAGCAAGTGGTTCAGTAACCGCATCGGTTTCACCTAATTTTGGATTTGTAGTAAATACTTCTGGTTCTATTGAAGGTGATTTAACAATTGATAATGATTTATATGTTAGTGGTACTATAAATGCTAGAGAGTTAAATGTAACATTTATAGATTCAGTTGTAATTACATCTTCTGGTTCAAACACATTTGGAAATAATTTAGATAATAGACAAGAATTTACAGGTTCAGTATTTGTTACTAACTCATTAGATGTAGATGGTGTTATAACTGGTGATGGTAGTGGTTTATTTAACATTCCACAATCGGCACTTACTGAAGAGGCATTTAGAATTGCAAGTGGTAGTGTAAGTGCATCCGTAACTCCTGATAGAGGATTCTTTGTAGAATCATCGGATAGTGGTTCTGAATTTACTGGTTCAGTTAGAATTAGTGGAAGTTTAGAAATAAATGGTGGATTAGAAATAGATACTGATATTACGGCTAGTAATGGTACGGTATCTGCATCATTCTTTGTGGGTGATGGTTCTCAACTAACAAACTTACCAGCTGCTGAATTTTCTGAAGAAGCTAAAAAAATCGCAAGTGGTTCAGCAACCGCATCTATTTCACCAAACTTAGGATTTGTTGTAAATACAACAACTAAAATAGAAGATGATACTCGAATTAGTGGTAGTTTTATAGTATCTTCCTCAAATGGGCTAGTTGATACTGGTTCAATAAATACAACATTTAATGTTATAAATGAAGGTTCATCTGCATACAGATTTAGTGGTGGTATAACTGGTGATAACCCAACAATTACAATAGTAAGGGGATTAACTTATACGTTTAATGTAAATGCACCTGCACATCCATTCTATATTAAAACTCAAAATGTAGTTGGAACTGAAAGTGAATATAGTGGTAGTATAATAACAAACAATGGTACTGATGATGGTACTATAACTTGGATTGTTTCAGGTTCAGCACCTGATACACTTTACTACAATTGTGAGATTCATTCAGATATGGCTGGTGAATTCAATGTAGTTGATGAGATACCATTATATGGACAAATTGATTTAATTGGTGATACAGAAGTAGTTGGTAATCTAAATATAACGGGTAGTACATTTGTAACTGGTAATTTAGATGTATCCAACACTATAACAGCTAATGAAGTAAGTGCTAGTAAATTCTTAGGAGACTTTAGTGGTTCATTTAGTGGTAGTGGTAGAGATTTATTTGATATTCCACTTTCAGCACTTGCCGAAGATGTACTACCTCGTTCATTCATCGCAAGTGGTTCGGTAACCGCATCGGTTTCTCCGAATGATGGATTTGAAGTAAACTCTTCAGCATCAATTGAAGGTAACTTAAAAGTTATTGGTGATACATTCGTAACTGGTGGATTGGTGATTTCATCATCAATTACTGAAGTAGAAGCTGTATCTCAATCATTCTATGTAACATTTAACGCTGATAGTTCATCTTACTTAGTAGATGGTAATGAAGAACCAACTCTAACATTAGTAAGGGGTATAGAATATACATTCAATGTAAATACTCCAAACTATAACTTCTACTTAAAAACAAATAATACAACTGGTAGTGGTGATTTATTCTCTACTGGTGTAACTAATAATGGTGAGGATAGTGGTTCAATCGTATTCACAATCCCTCAATCGGCACCTGGTACACTTTACTATATTTCTGAAGAATCTTCTTCATTAAGTGGTAGTATCAGAATCGCTGATAACCTTAATATAAACGAAAGAATTGCATTTGAAGGTAAGACTGAAGTTAGTGGTAACTTAGATGTATCACAAACGATTATCGCAAATGATGGTTCTATAACAAACGATTTAATTGTTGGTGATACAACAACTACTGAAAAATTAGTAGCAAATCATATCACCGCATCTTCAATTACCGCATCTTATTTAGATTTCATTAATTTTGATAATGGAATTCAGAGTGTAGCTGGTAGATTGAAGTGGAACGAAACCGATGGTACTCTTGATTTAGGAATGAAGGGTAGTGAAGCCACACTTCAATTAGGACAAGAATTATATTATCCACCTGTTGTAAACAAAGATGGTAATAATCTAATCAATGGTACTTTAGTAATGGTTGACCCAGCTCAACCAGCACAAGGTAATAGAATTAGAGTAATAAAATCAGTAACCGATGGAACTTACGCTGAGGATTTATTAGTTGGTATTCTTACCGAACCTATCGATAATAATCAAGAAGGATTTGCAACTTGGTTTGGATATGTAAGAGGAGTTCAGATAAACGCATTAGAATCGGGTTCTTTAAAAGATAGTGGTTCAGTTTGGGCAGAGGGTGATATTCTTTATGGAGACCCTCAAAGAGCAGGTGGTTTAACAAATGTTCAACCTGAAGCTCCAAACTTAAAATCATCCATCGCTGTAATTACTGCTAAGAATGGTAACAATGTAACACTATTGGTAAGACCTCATTTGGGAGAACATCTATATGATTTACATGATGTACAAATTACTACATCTGATGCTATATTAGTTGATAGTGGTTCAATTAAATCTGATGACGGTGATTTATTAGTTTGGAATAGTGGTTCTCAAAGATGGGAAAATACAAGAGAAAATTTAGAACTTAGTGGTTCATTCTCTGGTTCATTTGCTGGTGATGGTTCTCAGTTAACTAACATCTCATTAGCAAACTTATCATTTGATGTAAATAGATTAGTAACAGGTTCAGTAACGGCATCGGTATCTAACGATGGTAAATTTGTAGTAGAATCTACTGGTTCTGTTAGAACCGAACTTAGTGGTTCGTTATTTGTTTCTGAATCAATAGAAATTGGTGGTATCTATACTGGTGATGGTTCTGGTCTTACAAATATTTCACTCGCTAACTTAGCATTTGATGTAGCACAAATCGTAACTGGTTCGGTAACTGCATCTACTAATGAAGATGGTAGATTTATTGTAGAGGACCCAACTGGTGGAGTAAAATCTGAATTTAGTGGTTCGGTAGAAATTTCACAATCATTAAATGTTGGTGGTGTAATTAGTGGTGATGGTAGCGGATTAACAAACATCTCAATTGCTAACTTAGCATTTGATGCTGATAGAATAGCAAGTGGTTCGGTAACCGCTTCGGTAGATGCATCTGGATTCTTTAGATTAGAATCAACATCTTCTATTAAATCTGAGTTTAGTGGTTCGGTATTTATTTCAGAATCTATTTCCGCATCATTATTTGTAGGTGATGGTGGTGGACTATTCAACATCCCAGCTGAAGCACTTCAAGACTTAGAATTAGATAGAATCAAATCTGGTTCAGCTGAAGCTGTAATTGACCCTAATCAATTATTAGTAAATGTTCCATTAACCGCATCTCGATACGATGGTGATGGTAGTGGACTATTCAATATCCCAGCGGAATCGTTGACAGATTTAGAATTAAGTTTAATTACTTCTGGTTCAACATTCGCACAGGTAAGTGATAACAAAGGATTTGTAGTATTTGCACCTGAAAGTGGTTCACAACTAACTGGTTCATTATTTGTAAGTGGAGCAATATCACTAATTAGTGGTTCTTCATTTAGTGGTAGTGGTAGAAACCTATTTGATATCCCAGCGGATGCAATCTTTGATTTAGACCAAACAAGAATTACTTCTGGTTCGGTAACTGCTTCGGTTTCACCTGTTGATGGATTTGTAGTAAATACTTCGGCATCTATTGAAGGTGATTTAGTTGTTCAAAACGATATTACCGCAGTTGATATCACCGCAAGTGTGTTTAGAGGTGGTTTACTTTCTGGTTCATTTGAGGGAGCATATAGAGGTGAGGGTGATGCCGAAGATAGAGATATTCTAATCTTTGATAGTGATGCTAATAAGTTTGTACCTGTACCTGAAACAACACCAACTACAACCGAGCCATTTAGTAATGTAACTGAAGTAACAATCGTTCACAACTTTGATGTGGCTTATCCAATCGTACAAGTTTACGAAACTGGTTCAAATGGAATGATTATTCCATTGGCAATTGAATCAATTGATAACAATACTGTTAAAGTTAAGTTTAGTGGATTAACAAGTGGACAAGTAGTTGTTGGTAGTGGTGGTTCTAAGATTAGTGGAGCAATTAGTGGAGATAATGTAATAGGTACAGTTGATTCAGCATCATACGCTATTTTCGCTGAAACCGCTGGAACAGCATCTTCGGTAGCTGGATTGGATTCGGCATCACTTGCTGCACTACAAGATTTAGAAAACTTTATAAGAAACGAACAAACGGCTTCAATGACCGTTCTTTCATCATCATTCTCAGTAACCGCATCTTATGCATTAAACGCAGGAGCTGCTGAGGATATTGATTTAACTGAATATGTGAGAAACGATGTAACCTCTTCAATGAGTGTAGCTACATCATCTTACTCACTATTCGCATTAACCGCTTCATACGCATTAAATGCTGGTGCTGGTGGTGGTGGAACTGATTTATACATATTTGAAACTGGTTCAGTAGTAAGCGGATTAGTAGGAAATATGAACTTTACTGGTTCTGGTGTTAGTGTAACACCTTCTGGTTCAGATGGAGTATTGGTAGAAGTTTTAAGTAACTCTACTGGTGATGGGTTCCCATTTGAAGGAGATGCTGAATTAACTGGTAGTTTAAATATTACTGGTAGTTTGAAAGTAACTGGAAGTGTTTTCTTAGATTTGGAAGTTGGTACTTCAAATGATTTAGTAATTTACGATACAACTAATAAAAAATTACAAACCAAAAGTATTGCTGAAGTATCCGGTACATCTGGAACAACGGGAACAGCCGGTACATCTGGAACAACTGGTTCATCGGGTACAACTGGTACGGCCGGTACAAGTGGGACAAGTGGTATAGATGGTACTTCTGGTACTGATGGTAGTAGTGGTTCATCTGGTAGTAGCGGAACAACTGGTTCAGCTGGTACAACTGGGTCTGGGGGAACTTCTGGTTCAAGTGGAACTTCTGGTTCTGATGGTACTTCTGGAACTTCGGGTACGTCTGGTAGTAGTGGTTCAACTGGTACAGCTGGTTCATCTGGTACAACTGGTTCGGATGGTACTTCTGGTTCAAGTGGTTCAAGTGGTACATCTGGAACTTCAGGTTCATCTGGAACTTCAGGTTCAACTGGTACGGCTGGTACGTCTGGTTCTTCTGGTACATCTGGTACAAGTGGAAGTAGTGGAACATCTGGTATTGAAGGTGGTGGAATGTTTATAGTTAGAAGTAATGGATTCGTTTATAACATAGATGGTACTTCTGGAGATTTCCCAACAATAACTGTTGTTAGAGGAGAACTATTTTATTTTGATGTTTCAAATGTAAGTTCATCACATCCATTCGCATTGAGATTAGCAGATGGTAATACATCAGCAGTTCCGGGTACTACAAACAATGACCCAACAAACGGAAATCATAGTACAGATGTATTAATAAAATATAGAGTACCTGAAAATGCACCTGATAGTATAGTTTATCAATGTGCTATTCATTCATCTATGATTGGTACAATCAACATTGTTGATAAGAATGGTTCATCTGGTACATCTGCAACTTCTGGTACATCTGGAACAAGTGGAACTTCTGGGACTAGTGGTACTTCTGGTACGGATGGTTCTACTGGTTCAGCTGGTACATCGGGTACCGATGGTTCAGAGGGTACTTCTGGAACAACTGGTTCATTTGGTACATCTGGAACAAGTGGAACTTCTGGGACTAGTGGTACTTCTGGTACTGATGGTTCAACAGGTTCAGCTGGTTCAACAGGTTCAGCTGGTTCATCAGGTTCAACAGGTTCAACTGGTACTTCTGGTAGTAGTGGTTCATCGGGTACTTCTGGGACATCAGGTACCGATGGTTCTACTGGTAGCGCAGGTACTTCTGGTTCATCCGGCTCAGCTGGTACAAGTGGTACGGCGGGTACGGCTGGTAGTAGTGGAACATCTGGTTCAGCGGGTACGTCTGGTTCAAGCGGTAGTAGTGGTAGCAGTGGTACAACTGGTTCTTCTGGTACAACGGGTTCAGAGGGTACTTCGGGTTCATCTGGAAGTAGTGGAACATCTGGTTCATCTGGAAGTAGCGGAACATCTGGTTCAAGTGGAAGTAGTGGAACGAGTGGTGTAGGTACTGATGGTACATCGGGTACTTCTGGTTCAGATGGAACAAGTGGTTCAAGTGGTTCATCGGGAACAAGTGGTACTTCAGGTTCAACTGGGTCTGCTGGTACAACAGGTTCTTCGGGTACTTCTGGAACAAGTGGTACATCTGGAACATCGGGCTCAGATGGTTCAACGGGTTCAAGTGGTACTGCTGGTTCAAGTGGAAGTAGTGGAAGTAGTGGTACATCTGGAACGAGTGGTAGTTCTGGAACATCTGGAACTTCAGGTTCAGATGGTTCAACAGGTTCAGCTGGTTCAGCTGGTTCAAGCGGAACATCTGGAAGTAGTGGTACATCTGGAGCACAAGGAACTTCTGGTTCAGCTGGTACAAGCGGAAGTAGTGGAACATCTGGAGAACAAGGAACTTCAGGTTCGGCTGGTACTTCTGGAACAAGTGGTACTACTGGTAGTGCTGGTACAACTGGTTCTGCTGGTTCAACTGGTTCAGCTGGTACATCAGGTTCTTCTGGAACTTCGGGTTCTGATGGAACATCTGGTACAAGTGGTATAGATGGAACATCTGGTACAAGCGGAAGTAGTGGAACAACTGGTTCAGCTGGTACAAGTGGAAGTAGTGGTTCTTCTGGAACAGATGGTTCTTCTGGAACATCGGGTTCAGATGGTACTTCAGGTACAAGTGGAACAACAGGTAGTAGTGGAACTTCGGGTTCAACTGGTTCATCGGGAACAACTGGTTCAGCTGGTTCGTCTGGAACTTCTGGTTCTGATGGAACTTCTGGAACATCAGGTTCTGATGGAACTTCTGGAAGTGGTGGTTCAAGTGGTACAACTGGAACTGCTGGTACTTCTGGTACAACTGGTTCAGCTGGGACAAGTGGAGTAGATGGTAGTAGTGGTACATCAGGAACAAGCGGAAGTAGTGGAACATCTGGTTCAGCTGGTACTAATGGAACTGCGGGAAGTGGAGGAACAAGCGGAACAACTGGTTCATCTGGTACATCAGCTGAAGGAACGTCTGGTTCAGCTGGAACAAGTGGTAGTAGTGGTACATCTGGTACAACTGGAAGTGCTGGTTCTACTGGAACTGCTGGTTCATCTGGTACATCCGCAGAAGGAACGTCTGGTTCAGCTGGTACAAGTGGAAGTAGTGGAACCTCTGGAACAAATGGTTCAACTGGTTCAGCTGGTACTTCAGCAACAAGTGGAACAACTGGTTCATCAGGTACATCTGCTGAAGGAACTTCCGGTACAAGTGGACAAAGTGGAACAAGTGGAGTAAGTGGAACCTCTGGCTCAACAGGTACAAATGGAACAAGCGGAACAAGTGGGTTAGATGGAACTTTCTTTGGTTCATCGGGAACTGCTGGTTCTTCTGGAACAAGTGGAGCTGGTACTGATGGTTCAGCTGGTACATCTGGTTCATCCGGTTCTTCTGGTGTAGATGGAACATTCTTCGGAACAAGCGGAACAAGCGGAACAAGCGGTACGAGTGGAAGTAGTGGTTCAACTGGTTCTTCTGGTACAAGCGGATTAGGTACTGATGGTACATCAGGTACATCAGCTGAAGGAACATCGGGTTCATCGGGTACTTCTGGGGCTGGTACTTCTGGAACTTCTGGTACAAACGGAACTTCTGGCGAAACTGGAACTTCTGGTACGAGTGGATTAGATGGAACTTTCTTTGGTTCTTCTGGTACAACTGGTTCCTCTGGAACAAGTGGAGCTGGTACTTCTGGAACTTCTGGTGCAGATGGTGTAAATGGTACTGATGGTTCCGAAGGTACATCTGGTACATCTGGATTAGATGGTACTTTCTTTGGTTCCTCTGGAACGAGTGGTACAACTGGTACTTCGGGTGTAACTGGTACAAGTGGTACAAGTGGATTAGGTTCTTCTGGTACATCTGGATTAGATGGTACTTTCTTTGGTACATCTGGTACAACTGGTTCCTCTGGAACAAGTGGAGCTGGTACTTCTGGAACTTCAGGTTCAACTGGTACATCAGGTTCATCTGGATTAGATGGTACTTTCTTTGGTTCTTCTGGTACAACCGGTACGGCTGGTACAAGCGGATTGGGTACTGATGGTACATCGGGTACTTCTGGTGCAGGAACATCAGGTTCAGCTGGTACATCTGGATTAGATGGTACTTTCTTTGGTACATCTGGTACAACTGGTACTTCAGGTACTTCTGGTTCTGGTACTTCAGGTACTTCTGGTTCTGGTTCTTCTGGTACATCTGGATTAGATGGAACTAATTTTGGTAGTGATGGAACAAGCGGTTCATCGGGAACGAATGGTTCATCGGGTACTTCTGGAGCTGGTTCTTCTGGTACAAGTGGATTAGGTACAAATGGTACTTCGGGTACATCCGCTGAAGGTAGTAGTGGTACTTCTGGTATAGATGGTTCAATAGGAACTTCAGGTTCAACAGGTACATCAGGTTCTTCTGGTACGTCTGGTTTAAATGGTACATTCTTTGGAAGTAGTGGTACATCAGGTTCATCAGGTACTACGGGTACTGATGGTTCTTCTGGTTCAAGTGGTAGTAGTGGTACATCAGGTTTAGATGGAACTTTCTTTGGTTCCTCTGGAACGAGTGGTTCAACTGGTACGGCTGGTTCATCTGGTATTAGTGGAAGCGATGGAACATCTGGATTGGGCAGTAGTGGTACATCAGGTACTTCTGCAGTAGGTACATCTGGAACTGGTGGTACATCAGGTACTTCTGGTGTTGATGCGACTGGAACCGCTGGTACATCGGGTACTTCTGCAATTAGTACTTCTGGTACTTCTGGATTACTTGATTTAAACGGAGTAACTGAAAATGGTGTAATCACATATAATGGTACTGGAAACGCAGCAACTGTTGAAAGTAATCTTATTTATGATGGAACTACATTAGAAGCACCACAAATATCAGGTTCAATTTATATTACATCAAAAACCTTTATTGAACTTTATAAGGATTTAGGGGCTGGTGCTAATGTAACAATTGATTTAGAACAAGGAAATAACTTCGAATATGAAGTAAACAATAATTGTACATTTACATTCTCAAACCCACCAGGCGCTCCAAAAGCATTTGGATTTACATTGGTGGTAGAAAATGGTGGAGCATTTACAGTAAGTTGGCCAACTGGGGTATTATGGGCAAATGGTAACGCACCAACCCTAACAACATCTGGTAAAGATATCTTAGTATTCTATACTTATGATACGGGAACAACTTATTATGGTTTCCTAAGTGCAGCAAATATGAGTTAACAAATAGTTATATAAAATGGGAATAGCAAGAAGATTAACAAGCGTAACAGGAGGAGAATTGGAATCATTTATTTTTAGAATAGTAACAACTTCGGCAAATCAAACATATGAATTGCCTATCGGTGATTATGGGAGTAATACACCCAATTTTACAGTAAATTGGGATGATGGTACTGATAATCTAATACAATCTTCATCTGATGTGAATAAATTACATACTTTTAGTTCAGCTGGTACTTATGATATTGAATTAAATGGAACTGTACCTTCTTTTAGGGTAAATAATAATTCCTTATATAGGGGTTTATATACAGCGATTATTTCTTGGGGTGAAACCTCATTTAGAGCATTAAACTTTCATGGTTGTACTAATTTAACATCTGTACCAACTACTGATTTTGAAGGATTAAGTACTTTATTTAACTTAGATAACTTTTTTAGAAGTACTGGTATAACATCATTACCAAGTGGTTTGTTGGATTATATGGTAAATGTAACATCTTTTGTAGATAGTTTTTCATTTATGCAAATTACATCAATACCAAGTGGATTCTTTGATAATTGTACTCAGGTAACATCATTTAACTCGACATTTAACCAATGCTTTAATTTAAGTGCTATACCATCTGGATTATTTGATAATAATACAAATGTAACCAACTTTTCATCAACATTTAAAAGTTGTACATCAATAGGTTCAATCCCAACGGGATTATTCGATAATTGTACATCGGTTACAACATTTTTCTCAGTATTTAGAATGCCAACAACTTCTAATTCATTAATTGGAAACGCTCCAGAACTTTGGACTAGAAATCCAGTTCCTTTGGGATTATATGCATTTAGAAACGCAACTGGATTAAGTAATTACGCATCAATACCAGCAAATTGGAAATAAAAATATAAAGTTATGTATATAAAAGTAAGTGGTTCAGAAATAACATATCCATACACCTTAGATAATTTAAGGAGTGATAATACTAATGTTAGTTTTCCAAAAAACTTAACAAATGATATATTGGTATCTTTTCACACATATCCAATAATATCTGTAGCCGTTGATATTGATTCCGATTATGAAAAAAATTATGTTGAGGGTACTCCAATTCAAAGTGGTTCTGTTTATGTTCAGAATTGGATAATTTCCTCAGCTTCTGTTGAAGAAATTCAACAAAGAAAAGAAGAAAAGTGGACAGAGATTAGAGAAATACGAAATACATTATTAACTGAATGTGATTGGACCCAAATGAATGATTCTCCAATTAGTGGTTCTGATTTAACAAATTGGCAAACTTATAGACAATCATTAAGGGATGTAACATCCCAATCTAATCCATTTGAAATTACTTGGCCTACAAAGCCAGAGTAGTAAACAAAAATTAGTTATATTTATACCTATAAACAATGGATTAGATAGATGAGAATAGATTCACCCATATTTTCGGGCTCGATTGAACAATCATTATCAGCATACGCTGATTTAAGTGGTTCGTTTACTGGTAGTTTTACTGGTTCGTTTACTGGTGATATTTCGGTAACCGAAGCTGAATTCGATAGATTGATTGTAAAGGATACAATCACAATAGGTGAAGAAAACACATCAGGTACATCTGTAATTGTTTCTCAATCTATTCAAGTTAGTGGTTCTGTTAACATTGGGCCCGATGATTCGTTCAATGTTGATGGTGTAAATGTTTTAGATTCAGCAATCGCATTTGCAATAGCATTAGGATAAAATATAAAATATGGCAAATACATTTAAAAATAGTATAAAAGGACCAGCCGGAACGGGTGGTTTATCTGTTTATAGTTGTCCTTCGGCAACTTCGGCAACAGTAATTGGTGTAAATGTGGCAAACATTGTAGCACAAAATATTAATGTAGATGTTCAGATAACTGATAACTCTGCTGGGGTAACCAAATATTTATTAAAAGGTGCTGTAATTCCACAAGGTTCTTCAACGATTTTAGTTGGTGGAGACCAGAAAGTAGTATTGGAAGCGAATGATTCAATAACTGTAACATCTTCGGTGAACTCATCGGCAGATGTTGTGGTATCAGTATTAGAAATTACATAAAGTAGTAATGTATGAGCTATAAAGGTATAGACCCAAATGGTATAAATCAAATCAGTCAATCTTTAGTTTCACTATATGTTGATGGAGATAGACAGATAGATGTATCAACTGAGCAAGTTGAAATCATCAACAATCTTAATGTTGAGGGTAGTATATCTGCTTCTGTTTTTAGTGGTAGTGGTGAACAATTATTTAATATACCACCAACGGCTCTTACAACTGAAGCTCAAAATCAAATATTTAGTGGTTCGGCAACCGCATCTATTTCACCTGATGAAGGATTTAAGGTAAATGTAGATACATCCATTAGTGGAGCATTGAATGTATCGGAATCTTTAGTAGTTGGTGGGGTAATTAGCGGTGATGGTAGTGGAATCACAAATATCAACGCAGATTCAATTGGTGATATTGATAGATTAAAATCAGGTTCAGCTGAAGCAGTAATTTCACCAAACTTAGGATTAGAAATCAATGTAGATACTGAAATAAGTGGTACATTGGATGTTAGTGGTTCTATAAGAGGAAATGATACATTAACAATTGATAAATCAGCGAATATTGGTACTGATTTAGATGTTGGTAACAATGTAACAATAGGAAACGATTTAACAGTAGCTGGTAAAATTACCTCTACTGAAATACATACAACATACTTATCATCTTCAGTAGTTTATGCTACTGGTTCAAACAAATTTGGTGATGGTGCTTCTGATAAGCAAGAGTTCACTGGTTCGGTTGGTGTAAAGGGTGATTTGAATGTTGATGGTAATATAGATTTTAGTGGAAACTTAACCGCAGATGATTTACCAACAGGTACTTCTTCTGAAGTTGTGGTTTTCGATACAACAACAGGTACATTCCAAAGAAAGTTTAACGCATCATCTTCTGGTACATCAGGTACATCAGGTTCTTCTGGAACTTCTGGGTCTGGTGGTTCTTCTGGGACAAGTGGTTCTGGTGGTACATCTGGAACTGGTGGTAGCTCAGGTACTTCTGGTAGCGGAGGTTCTTCTGGAACATCTGGTTCTGGTGGTTCAAGCGGAACAAGTGGTTCTGGTGGTTCAAGCGGAACGTCTGGAAGTGGCGGAACAAGTGGCTCTGGAGGTTCATCTGGAACATCTGGTAGTGGAGGTTCATCTGGAACAAGTGGTTCTGGTGGTTCTTCGGGTTCATCTGGAACAAGTGGTTCTGGTGGTTCTTCGGGTTCATCTGGTTCAGCTGGTACAAGTGGTTCTGGTGGAACAAGCGGAGAAGATGGGACAAGTGGAACTGGTGGTTCATCTGGAACTGGTGGTTCAAGTGGTACAAGTGGAGAAGATGGAACATCTGGTTCTGGTGGAACAAGTGGTACATCTGCAACAGCAGGTACGGCTGGAACAAGTGGTTCTGGTGGTACATCTGGTTCATCGGGTTCTTCTGGTACATCTGGTAGTGGAGGTTCATCTGGAACATCTGGTAGTGGAGGAAGTAGTGGTACATCAGCATCTTCGGGTACTGGTGGTACATCTGGTAGTGGAGGTTCATCTGGAACATCTGGTAGTGGAGGAAGTAGTGGTACTTCAGGTAGTGCAGGTTCAACAGGTTCAGCTGGTTCAAGTGGAACTGGTGGTTCTTCTGGTAGTGGTGGAAGTTCTGGGACAGCAGGAAGTGGAGGTTCATCTGGAACAAGTGGTTCTGGTGGTACTTCTGGTAGTGGAGGTTCATCAGGTACAACGGGTTCATCTGGGACAGGTGGTTCGGCAGGTACATCTGGAAGTGGAGGAACGTCCGGCTCTGGAGGAACAAGTGGTTCTGGTGGTTCATCTGGAACATCAGGTAGTGGTGGTTCGAGTGGTATAACTGGAGCAGGTGGTTCAGCTGGTACTTCTGGTAGTGGAGGAACATCTGGTTCTTCTGGTACATCTGGTGAAGATGGAACAAGTGGTAGTGGGGGAACATCCGGTTCTGGTGGTTCGTCTGGTACTTCAGCATCTTCAGGTACTGGTGGTACAGCTGGTACTTCTGGTAGTGGAGGTTCATCGGGTACATCTGGAAGTGGTGGTTCGTCTGGTACTTCTGCAACATCTGGTTCTGGTGGTTCGGCTGGTACATCTGGTAGTGGGGGTTCATCGGGTACATCTGGAAGTGGTGGTTCATCGGGTACAAGTGGTGAACAAGGAACTTCAGGTAGTGATGGTACTTCTGGTAGTGGAGGAACATCTGGTAGTGGTGGAACATCTGGTTCTGGTGGTTCAAGTGGTACAAGTGGTTCAGGTGGTACATCTGCAACTGCTGGTAGTGGAGGTACTTCTGGTAGTGGGGGTTCATCTGGAACAAGTGGTTCTGGTGGTTCATCTGGAACATCTGGTAGTGGAGGTTCTTCAGGAACTTCTGGTAGTGGAGGAACAAGCGGAACTGCTGGTAGTGGAGGAACTTCGGGTTCTGGAGGTTCATCTGGAACAAGCGGAAGTGGAGGAAGTTCAGGTTCGGCTGGTTCAAGTGGTTTACTTTCCCTAACTGGTAATACTGATAATGGTGTAATTACACTTAATGGTTCAGCACCAAATGCAACTGTTGAATCAAACCTTACTTTCGATGGAACAACTCTTAATGTACAAGGTAACTTAACAGTAACAGGTACAACAACAACTGTTAATACTGAAACCATTAATTTAGCAGATAATATTATACTTCTTAACTCAAATGAAGCTGGTACTCCTTCACAAAATGCTGGTATTGAGATTGAAAGAGGTACAGCAACAAACAAACAATTCATTTGGAATGAATCATCAGATAGATGGTATGCTGATTCAAACTTACAAACTGCTGGTAATTTATATGCCAATGGAGGACAATTATTCCTAAATGAAGGAAGTGGTACTATTGCAAAAATAACATCTGAAAATAACTTCTCAATTTATTCAGACCATTTAATAAACTTCTTAGAAAGTGATGCAAGTACTGTAAAGGCAGTATTTGGTATGAATGATGGTAGATTTAGTTTCAATACATCTACATTAAATACATCATATACGATGTATGTAAATGGTACATTCTTTGCAAATACAGTAAATACTGGACAAGGGGATAATGAATTGTACGCAATGGACCAAAACGTTCGTACATCTGATTCTCCGATATTCTCAAATCTTAATGTTGGAAATTACATTTATCACAATGGTGATACCAACACTTACATTCGGTTTGTAGGTGGAGATGACCTTCAGTTAGTAGCTGGTGGTAGACAAATGTTAAGAATGGATGAGGGTACTAACCCTGATAGATTAAGATTTGTAACGGATAGTGATTACACCGATTCATCTGGTAATTGGAATATGTCTGGTAATGTAACCATTGGTGGTACTATTGATACTGGACAAGGTGCAACTGAGGTTTACTTAATGAACCAAAATGTTAGAAGTTCAGATTCTCCAACATTTAATAGATTAACTCTATCACAAGGAACTGGAACGGCTCCTTTGACCGTTTCATCTACAACATTAGTATCAAACCTTAATGCTGATTTATTAGATGGACAGCATGGTTCTTACTACGCTATATATGACCACATTCGTTCATTAGGAACAAGAGCATTTACTAATGGTTCAAATCCAAATATAACAACTGCTCAAGTAATTTCCGAAATGGAAAGTGATGGAGCATTTGATTCATATAGTTCAGTATTTAAAACTTCTTGGAGTTATGCTGGAAATTACAATTTAACTGATGCTGGTAGATTTACTGAAACAGCAGGTTCATCTTGGATAACTTGGACTGATAATTCATCGGATTCTACAAGAGGTAATATTACCGCATTAGCAATCGCACCAAACACTGGTGGTTCTGCCGGTAGAGTATTCATATATAATGACCAAGGTAGTAGTTATGCACCTGGTTGGAGAGAAGTTTGGACTTCAACTTCAGATGGTGATGGTTCTGGATTAGATGCTGACCTTTGGGATGGATATCAATTCTCAGATTATTTAAATCAGGCGGTAAAAACAAATAGTACTGTAACCTTTGCTGGGTTAAATATGAACAATGGTAATATTACAAATGTAAATAATATTACAATAAATGACCCTGGACCTAATGAAGGTATTAATTGGAGTGGAGGTAATCTTTGGAAAATATATGAATCTCCTAATGATTTATCAACTAACTCAGCTGGTAATTTACAATTTGTAAGAAATAGTACAAGAGTAATGACTCTTGATACTTCGAATGATATGTTTGTTGCTTCAAATATTTACGCAACAAGATTCTACTCATCAGGTCAATCAACATATTACTTAGACCCAGATGGTACTTCAAACTTAAATGGATTGACTGTAAATGGTACTATTAATGGTTCTATTGATGCCGCAACAAGATTATCATCAAATACTGGTACTGAATCTGATAGTTTCCAATATTGGAACACAATTAATAACTCAACTTTAAATCCTGATACCAATTGGTGGTATGGGATGAGATTAGGACATGGTAACGCATCAACATATTATAGTGCAACATTAGCAATCAGTTTCTTCTCCGATGATATGAGATTTAGAAGATTACAAGCTGGTACATATCAAACATGGAGAACTATTGGACATGATGGAAATATTCCATATGCCTTTAGAATGAATCAAGATGTTCGTACAACCGATTCACCTACTTTTGCTGGATTGAATTTAGGAAATGGTAATTTAAATACTGTTGAAAACATTTATTTAGATAACGCTATTTACAGTCAAGGTGATACGAACACTTACATGCAATTCCATGCGGCTGACCAATGGAGAGTTGTAACTGGTGGTAGTGAACGGTTGGAAGTAAACAACACAAATACAACATTAGCTACTAACTTACAAATCAACAGCCATGTTATCAATATGGATTTGAATAACATAAGTGATAATGCTATTGACCTTAGAGAAGTTCGGAGTAGTACATGGCCATTTATATTTGTATCAAACGCAGTTGGTAATGATAACGCATCTGGTTTTTGGGTAGGTAGTAATGGTTACCCTGATATGAGATTGAGAAGAGATAATAGTACAGTAAGAGCACTAATCTCATCTTGGGAAAGAAGTTATGTAAGTAATGGGTTCAGTATATCAGGTGGAACACTTGATATGAACAACAATGATATTGTTGGTGTAGACCAAATAATACATGAAGGTGATACTGATACTTACATCCAATTCCATGCATCAAACGAATGGAGAGTTGTAACTGGTGGTGGTGAAAGATTAGAAGTAAACAACACCAACACAACAGTTCAAAATAACTTAGTTGTTAATGGTTCTCTCACATTAAATGGTTCGGTTAACTTAGGTGATGATTACTCAATTGGTAAGTTTACTTATGTTTCAATTGGTGATTTGGGTGCTAGTGGAACTCAAGCTCGTACCTTCGAAGTTGCTAGATTGGCAATGGATTACAATGATTGGAACGATGCTGGTACATTCGAAGTAGAATTGCATGAAGATTACTATGGTAGAGGTGATAGAAAAACTTATACTGTTTGGTGGGGATACAATAATGCTTGGCAAGTATATCTAACCGATAGTAGAGTTTGGGCTGATAATAGAATGCAGGTAAGAATTGGTTCTCCAGTAACTATTAGTGGTGATATCAGATATGTTCCTGTTTATGTAGATGTTAGATACTACGGACAGGTTGATGTAATGATTAAAACCAATAAGACAGTACAATATACTGATAATACACCATCTGGCGGACAAGCTTACATTAACAAATCACCGGGTGCAACGAATATTTCAGATTTTACACCGGATTCTGAAGTATTCCCAACAGCAAATAGTGGACAGATTGCAGTACCAAGAGTTAGATTCACATCTACTTCAGTTGGTGCATGGAATGTGATGCACTATGGTGGT
>Ga0102963_1000178_pt1 | contig 26618 bp, 41 predicted proteins | sample SalPon2_C_H2O_MG_2_FD_84522 | JGI IMG/M metagenome (GOLD analysis project Ga0102963, IMG submission 84522) | Salt pond water microbial communities from South San Francisco under conditions of wetland restoration - Salt Pond MetaG SF2_C_H2O_MG | ecosystem: Environmental > Aquatic > Non-marine... | reverse complement strand
ACGAACAATACCAAGTCATCAGCGTCAGCGATGTCAGCAGGTAAAGCGTTGTACATATCGTCAATCAAACCTTCGATGTTTGAAGTAGTGATAGAAGTTGCAGAAGTTGTGTTTCCGTCAACAGATGCAGCCGCATCGTCAATCACTTTGTTGAATCCGTCAAAACGGTTCGTGTTAGGGTTGGTGTTTCCAGTTCCTGTGTCACCTTGCCACATAGCAACTTCTAACAACTTAGCAATACGGTCAGCCTTTTCGTTTCCGATTTGCTCTTCGAAAGGTACATCCTCAGGTGAACCGGCAGCGATTTGAGTCTGCATCCACTTTGCTTCTAAAGTCTTAGGGCAAAGAGTTTCTTCAACCTTGATTTTACCTACTGTGATGTTTCTTTGTGTGAAAGTTGTGTTACCACTTGCGTTGTAACCACATCCGTCAGCCTGAAAGAATACATCAGAAGATAGAATGTTTAATGCCTCAGCAGATTTGATACCTACCTGCACCTGTCCAGCCGCTTGTAATACAGCAGCCGTCTTACCCCCGAAAAGGGATTTTACTACCAACTCGGTGCTTTGTTCGTTGGTATAGTCAGTTAATCCAGTTACGTTAAATGCCATGATTATTTGTTTTTAATTGTGTTTGCGATTTTTACAATGTTTGCAAAGCGTTCGTCTTTTTTAGACAACTTTGCCGGTTCTTTTGTTGGTTCTTCGCTTGGTAAATCAGCAATCTTTTCTACCAAGTCTACGGTCTTACCAAAGGCATCTTTCATAGTTGAAAAAGCCTCATCGTTGTTGGTTAGTTTCTCTTCCAAAGTGTTTAGTTTTTCAACTGCTTCTTCAAAACGAGTAACTAAGTCGTTAAATGCTTCTAAGGATGCAAACTCAGCAGGGGCTTCCTCTACTTCTGTTTCTACTTCCTCAGCAGGTTCTACAATCTCAGTAACAACACCGCCTTCGGTGGTTACGAGCATACCGCCCTCTACTTCGTGTACGGCATCTGGAGCAGGAATCAATCCTTCACCAGTCTGAACAAAAACTTCTGTTCCAACGGCTAATTCTCCTTCCCATTCGATGATTGTACCATCTACTAAGGTTGCAGTTGCCATTTCAACTTCTTTTTTGTCCTCTTCACCGAACAGTAGCGAACGAATTTCGGTCAATACTTCTTTGCTGTTCATGTCTATATATAATTATCGGTTATTAATTTTTGGCTCAGTTTTTACCATCCCATTTGCTCACAGCGTCTTTTACAGCCTCATATAAGGCATTTAACTGCTCATCCTCTGTGTTGGTATCAAAATCAAAAAATCCTTCAACAGAGAAGCCCTTAAACTCCCCTTCTTTTACCCTTTTCCAAATATCATCATCATTCACGATGTAAGATAAAAACCAACTTCCATCTGCTACTTCATCGTAACCGGTTGGAGGGTTCTTGCCTCTTTCCCTGTCAACAATATATGATTCCAACAAAGATAGACCTTTGGTTTCCTGCTCATGGTGGATATTTACAGAATCGTATAAATCTGACTTAGCCCATTTCTTTGCAATTTCAAATATGGTTTCTTTGTCAAAATATACATAATATTCGCCTCGCATAGGGTCATAACGGTAAATACGCTTTTCAGCCTCCATAGCCATGCCGGTTATGATTCTTTTTTCTTCGTCTTGAATGGCAAAACCTACATGATACTTTTCATGTGATTCATAATTCTTTCTTTTACGCTTTGCCCTTTTCAATTCTTGCTGTTCTAACTTGCGTTCTGTCCATCGTAACATCTCATCGCCTCCCCATAGCAAATAAGAAATAGTACCACAGGCTTCTGTGTCGCTTGGGTTGTAGTATTCTTTGGCACGGCTCAAATAAGAGTAAGTGCGTTTTATCGTTTCCCATGAAAGATTTTCACGAGCAACTAATTGCCTTGCACGATTTTTCCCCACCAAGGTGGCACAATCATTACCAACCTGTTCATTCAGGCGAATACCCCGTTCAGCGTTTTGACTGGCTGCCTTTGGGTAATCATCTTCAAATTTTTCACCTTCCCAGTAATTGTAGCAAATGGCAAGTGCTTGGTCTTGGTCATAACCCTCTTTGGTTACAACCTCCATGCAACGCCCTATAAATTCATCTTCTGTTTCACCTGCATTCGGCTCGACAAAATCTTGCTTGTTAAAATACTGAAAATCACGTTCGATTGCCGGTGATGTTACGAGGCTGACAAAGTTTACCCCTGTTTCATCTTCCTCGTTTATGACTAGTTTGTAAACAGGTAAATCCATTTTATTATAATTATCGTTTTCCATAAATTGGCATTATTTTACTATTGAAACATCTTCTGTTACCCTGACTCTTTGTTGTGTGTTGCTTATATCGTACTCGGTTACATATATGCGTTGTTGGCCTGTAAATTGTTCAGTCCTTGGAAGCCTTACAGCCGGTGCTGAAATGCTTGCAAAACTCGTACTCGGTGTTCCACTGGCAACAGCACCCTGAACGTTACCACTATTAATTATATCATACGCCCTTTTTGCGTTTGCAGCGATTGTAGCAGCAATGCTAATATATTTAGCAATACCAGCCAAACCACCAGTAGCAATGTTGTCGGGTGTAGGTGAATTTGAGTTCGCTAAAGCCCCTGATAATGCACGAGCCGTGTCAGTCGCAACAGCCGCTAACGAGAAAGCCTTACCCAGTGCAGTTTGTTCACCTACTAAGCCTGCTAAGGAATTAGCAATATCCTGAGAAGCAAAAAATATCTGTTGTCTTAACTGTATTTCTTTCTCAGTCATTTGACGTTGGTTGTCAAGGTCTTTTTCTCTTTGTCGTTGAACACCTTCATTGAACGTGGTAACTATACCACTCAACTTCGCAAAATGCTCATCGGTTGCTTTTCTTTCAGCCCCAAACCTCCTGTTTCTTGCCTCTTCTTGTTTTTTCTCTTCTACCCGTTGTGCAGCCTGTATTCTGTCACGAGCATCTTGGATTTCTTCTTGTCGTTTAATTTCTTCTTTGGCTAATCGTTCTTGCCTTTTTGCCTCAGCTTTATTGTTTCTTTCTATTTCCCTGTTTACCCTGTTTAATTCCCTTTGTGTTGCCCTTTGTAAATTTAATCTTCGTGCAACGATATTATTAACGGCTGCTTTTGCCTCTGCTTCCTTCCTTGCGTTTTCTATGTTCGTTCGACTAAATGTGTTTTCTAGCGTTTGTGCATCCCTTCTTAATTCCAGTACTTCAACCTCTTTTTCCAACAACTGTTCTTCTAATGCTTGTGCATCTAACAACGCTTTCCTTCTTTCCTCCGCACTAACTGAATCTTCCATCCTTGATTTCAACCTTAAATCAGCAATTTGAGATTCTAATTTAGAACGTTCAACCAACAAATCAATTTCAATCCGTGTTGCCCTGTTTCTCATTTTGGCAACCTCATCGGCTGCTTTTATTTCTTTTTTCTGCTCTTCTACAAATTCTTTGGCACTTTCGGTGGCATTATTATAAGCGTTTCTTATAGTGTCAATAGGGTTCTTAATGAAGTTCTTCACTCCCTCTGCAAAATCTCTCATTGCCTGCATAGGGTCTTGAAAGACTTTTATCAGTCGCTCACCTAAATCCGCTGCTATATCCATAAGGTTGCCAAACAATGCACTCATAACACTCGTTATTCGGTTCATTCTTTCCTGTCCTCCGACTGAATCTGTTAATGCCCGTTTTAATAAATATAGAACGCCCACCAAACCCGTTAAAGCGATTCCAACAGGGTTGGCCAACAAAATTTTCATTGCTGTGTTTAAACCAGTAAATCCTTGAATCACAAATCCGATTGGACCGGGAATGGCTGACAGTTGCCCTTTCAAATCATTGAAATTTTTTGCCGTGTTGTTTAAACCTGTTTTAAGGCTGCCCATAGCCGAACCCATCATAGTTGTGGATTTGGCTGCCGATTGCATACCCCTTGTGGTTTCTTTTGTGGTCTTGTTTAGGTTGTCAAATGCTTGACCGGCTTGTTTGACGTTGTTTTGTCCTTTGACATTAACATCTATATTAACTGCTTCTTGTATTGCCATTAGTGTCCGTGTGTTATTATCCAGTATTGAGTGCCATCAGATACAACTTGGTCATATCCGTTTTTGGCGTTATCTGTGTGAGATGTTGCATCGTCTATCAATATAGAGCCATCCCCTGCATTAATTGTTATCGAGTTTGACGATACCGTCTTTTTGATTACATACATTTTGCCGCTATTATTAGTCGGGTCTGGTAGAGTCACTGTGATGTTTCCGCTTGTGGTGTCGCACAAAATCAACCAATCATCATAAGTTGCTGAATAAGGTGAATCCGTGTTGTCAATGCTCACGACCTTGCCGCTACCTAACCATGTACCAAGTACAGGCTGATTCTCAACATAAACCCTGCGACCTTCTGGAATTATAAAATCCGTGCAGTTGATGGCTGTGGTGTATTCCATGCTTTTACCCACCTTAGTACCTTCACTACCTAGCACAGTTACAAATACAGATTCGGCTTGGTTATTATCACCACTGGTTATTGTTTCATCACCTCCGCTATTTTGACCAACTGTTAAACCACCTTTGTAGGAATGAACAGGGTCATCGCCTCTTCCGTCAACAGGGAATCTATCCTTTGTGGCTTCCCCTTCTCCATCGAATCCACCTGTGCCTACTTTTTGGTTGGCACTGATGTAAGGTGTGTAATAGGTGGATAGCAAAAATTCGCAAAGGAAAACTCCGTCTTTGGTTGGCCGGTAATCCCTTATTTTATTTAACTTCCAATACTGGCCTTCAAAGAAATAATTATCTGCAAATGATATGTTTATCCAATCATTCGGAGTAATACGGAAATAGCCTTTAAAAATTTTACTATTCTTGTCGCTTATCTCTGAAATATATTTGTAATAGTATTTGTTGACAAGGTTGTCATTTGAATATGCAAACCCAACTGGTACATAAGCCTTCTGAACCATTCCAAAGTTCAAATCAAAACTCATCGAATCAGTGTCATCAACGTGCAGGGTTAAAGGGTAATAAGATTCGTTCGGTGATGTGATGTTTGTGCCGTTGTTTATATACCCTCCCTCGTCTGTGTTGTAATAGTCAAATGTCCAATATTTAGAAGTTTCTTTTTTGCCACCGTAATACAATATACGAAGGCTTGAATCTTCTTTGCTTATGTCCGAATAATAACGGCCTGATATTTTGTCCTGTGCCATCACCGTCGGATTAAAAGAAATATCTATACGTTTTTCAGATTTGATAAAATCATTATCAATCGCTACTGTCCTGTCACCATAAACCCTTGAATACCTTTCTGCATATTGCCTGTTCAATTCATCACCGGCTCTCTGATAAGTAAATTTATAAGGGTTGTTCTGCAACTCACCCATCGGTAAAATTTGATGTGGCTGTGCATAGTCCAGTTTCTTACTCCAATCCTGATTTATGCCATTATAAAATTCATCCCTTGTTTCTACACGAAGTGTTTTGGTGTCCGTTTGCTCAATATACAAGTTGAACATCTTCACCAAGTTTAACAGAAATTCCTTTTGTGTATAATCACCGGCAAAAAACTGACCAAAATCCACAGTTTGATTATATGCAATGGAAAATGCAGTTGATTCGTTATAAATATATGTCGATGCAGCAAGGTCTAAGTCAGATGGATTTGGCCTCATGTTTTGGCCATCCCTTTCGTATCGTTCAATATACTTGTACTGAATGACATCATCGGTTAACACATCCAGTTCTTTTGAACCAACCATAACCGTTTCACCTGAATTACCACCTAAATATATCGATGCCGCATAATTGCCATTTTTGTACAACCCTATTTCTGTGCTTTCTTCAACTGTTACTGGATTTTGCAATTCTATTTGTACATAAAACCTGTAACGGCCTGATATTGGAACAGTGTATGAGTAGTTGGTTGCAGTGTTGTCGTAATTACCACCGTTATCGAAGTTGCCTCCTGTTGAGTCATTAGAAGCCGGTATAAGGTCATCTATGCTTATTGTGGTGTTACCTGACACTTGTGCCTGAAAAAGCCTTTCAGTGACTCCTGAGGGAGTTTCTGACAATGCTCCATAGGTGTAGGGTACAACTAAGCGTTTAAATTCGTCAGAAGTGAAAAAAGAATCATTAGTGTACTCATATCCATGTGTGCTGAATATCTTGTCAACGATTGTTTTGGCATACAGGCAAGGTGTGTGGTCATCAACCCTCCACTTTGTGCAATCGTATGCCGTTGTTGCTGTCTTTGGTGTTATCTGACTCCAAACATATCCCTTGCCATATTCAAACGCCTCAGGGCTTCCGTCTACATATATTTGTGAATCCCAAGAATCCGTTATGTTGACGATATTAACCGTGTGGTTGTATGTGCCAAAATCAAGGTCAGATAATTTAGCATTTTCAATACTGGTGAAAAGGTTTGCACTTTCTCCGTGTATTGTGCAGTTGTAACCGATTAGATTGTTGTTCTCAACTATTATATCTGTAAGCCTGATGAATCCCCTTATTTGTTCGATGCCATCTGCTAATACATAGCAGTCCGCTTTTTTGTTAGGGTCAAAATCAGGTGTGTATTGCCCTGTGCCGGTTATCTCATTTGCAACCTCAAAGATGTGTCCGAATATCTTATTGTTGTTTTTGGTTGCCGGTATGCTCAGGGTCTTTGTAAAATCTGATGACCTTTGTTCAGGGTTGCGAATGTCAGCGATTGACCTTGTAATGACTATATCAAAATCAGGTGCAAGGTCTAACTTGTTTGCATTGAAAGCCCTTTCATCTAAAGACAATAGGCCTGCTGATAAACAATCTATGGATTCAAGCGTTCCACCAGTGGATAAAACCCTTTGTTGATACGCTGTATATACCTGTTGGTAATCGCTGTCGTTTGTACTTATAAATACTTCTATCATAAACGCTGCACCTTGTCAGGGAAACTCAATTCAGCCTCAATCGTTAAATTGAAAGCCTTGTCATTGATGTGATACCTCTGTTCGTATTCGCTGTTAATTAAATTGACAGTGTATAACGAATCATCGTAAATCCACACCCGTGGACTCATGATTAATTCCCTTAGCCAAACACTTTCTGCTTCTGTTATAAAATCACTGTTTAGAGTAATTGTTTGCCTTGATTCTGTGTAGTATTGGCTGTTGTTAAAAGACTGATTTGTATAAGCGTAATTTTGCCCATCTAAGGTGTAAGGGTTCTGTCTGAAATTCCTTCTGTCAATATCAAAATTATCTCTTCTAACCTTATTGAACCTAAACGATTCAACTGCACCCATCCTGTTAAGGAAAAACACATCAACTGAATTGTATTTGCTGCACCGGTTATCTATGTTGATTGTGTATGCACTTCCTACAAGGTTGTTCGAACTATCCTCAGGGCGAACCGTATAACTGGTCGCACCAGTCGGGATGCCGCCTGATATATTAGCCCCAATAGGGAAGCGAACCACATCATCTGAGGTCGCAGGGATGTTAACAGTACTACTGTCAGAAAAAGTAACAAGTAAATGGTCGATAGAACCATCGTGTAAAGCGTAAAGCCAATCTTTTTGGTCACGGTATATTTTCTTATTTGTGTTATTTGTTAAAAAGCCTGCTGTGCTACTTGCCGCCATCAGGTAATTACTTTCATCGTAATTTAAAAACGTTGCAGGTGAAAGGGCAGCATTCCAAACGGTGTTTCCAGTTGCTGTGGCTTGTGCCAGTGTCTGCACGATAGGCGATGTTGTGCCGGTGCTGTACTCATAGCCGAACTCCAACTTATAATCAAAGAAAGAATTGGTACAGCCACTTGCTGCGGAATCAGTATAATCCCAATCGTGTGTAACGTAGGATTCCAATACACGGGATATGTTAAATACACCCCTGTTGTTTGAGCCATAATATAACGGCACTTTAAGCCTTGTCAAAAGCGAATCAGTGCTGTTCTTGACATCACATATAAATTTAAAGTTGTAATTAGAAGTGATGCCTGTTGAGGTTTCCTGCACTACCCATAAATTCTCGTTATATGCCGGTTGGTGCGTTCCTGTTACTTGGTGACTTGCTGCAAATGCCATCTATATATAATTAGCCAAATATACAAAATGACCGAAATGAAAAAAGCCCCCCAAAAAGGGAGGCCTTAGGAATATGAAACAAACGAGGCACGTTCAACCCTGTTTGATTCTGTTATTTTTTTATCAAATACTCAGATGGTATTTTCTTTTGACATTCGCTACCGACTGACATTCGCCAAGCATCATCATAATGTGCGTTATCATTTGCTAAATACATTTCTCCACCATAAATGGTGTTGATTTGATATTTTACTGATTTGATACCTTTACCACATACTGCACACTGGTCTTCGTATTTGTGATAATTTGATTCAAATGAATCTTCGTTTCTGCTTTTTTTACTCGACTCAATAGTCGGTATTTCTAACATTCTAATAGGTTCTTGTGTTTGTTTCATAACACAAATAAACAACGAATTTATTAAACCACAAAATTTTTTTTATTTTTTTTATAAAAGTTCATTCAAGCAGGCACAGACATAAGCCTCAAAACCTGAGTTTGCAGCCTGTTCCAGTCGTTTGCTTCTACGTTTGCTAATTGTGGTGTGGAAAGCCAGTGTATTCAAGAACTCTATTATTGGCATTTCTAATATGTCATCCCATTCTTTACGTCTACCACCGGCTAACCTATCTATCAGGCTTAACCATCCAAAGACATCTGTTGCACCTTCGCTTTCTCCTGTTTCAAAAAGGTTAGGGTATTTTCTAATAATTTCGGATAGAGTTTCGAAAAAAAAAGAGCGTATCGGTAGAACTGTGAACAAGGTAGGTTTTTGAAGTTGGCTACTTTCCACTCGTAATCATCCTCAATCTTGCGGCCAAACACATTTACCCTGTAAGAAAGGCAAGCGATGATTTTGTGCAGTATGTCTATTCGGTCTGCATCCCCTAATTCTTGCAATTCAATAAAGTGGTGTGCTGACATCTTATTGGCTGACCTGACAAGCCTAAAACGTCTGCCCTTGTGTTTGAATTTGAATTTCAGTTTGGCCTTTGGCATTTCTGACAGCAAGTCAAAATCCATAGATTCATATTTTTCAATAGGCCATTTAGAAACCTCTTCAAATGGAATACCCTTGATAATAGATACTAAATGTGCAGCCCTTTCTACCGTTGAAAGGTCTTCGGGTAATTCTCCAATTTCTTGAAGCATCCCTATGGTTACGTCTTTCCAATTCATCCGTATAAAAATACCCCTTTCGGGTTGTGTTGTTTGCAATCCCAAGCCAGTGCCAAACTCATCACACAGTCATCGTGTAATCCTTGTGCCGCTTCATATTTGACTCCTGTCCTTGTGTAATTAAATTCAAAGTTACGCATTTCATCCGCAATAACGCCCTCAGGGAAACGAACTGTTTGTTGCTGCACAGCCACTACCAAGCCCTCTACTAATTGTTGCTTAGACTGACTGGTAAACTTGAATCCCTTTGCCCTTGGATGGTTTTTTTGCAGTTGCTCAACAATCGGGTCACCTACACCGGTGCTATCTATAAAGGTTGGTGTGTTTCCTATCGTGGTGGTAATCTTCTGTAACGTCTGACTCCAATCCATCTGAAACCTATCAAAGTAAACCACATGGCCAGCCTCATTCAAACCTGTTATAACTGTCCAGTCTGTGTATTTAGCAAGGTCTATCCCATAGCATACCGGCACTCCTGAAAGGTTGTTGTCAAGGCATTTGTCGATATTTTGGCTTCCGAATGGGTTGCTGGTATCATCAGCAGGTTCAGCTAAATACAGTTCCTTAAAAACGTATTCAGGTAAATCCCTTTTCGCTTGCTGTATTTCCTCTTCCTTCAATATGCCTTCTTTGGCTGCATCATAGGCCGTGATTTTGAAATACTCCATGTTTGGGTCACCGGCTTTTGCCCTTTCGCCCAACTTATAAAACCAGTTCTTTTTACCCTTGACGTTTCCAATTAGTTTGCATTTGCCTTGCGTTGCTGTTAAGGTTGAACGAAGTGCGAACCATGCCTCTTCCCTTGCTCGTGATGCCTCATCAAATACGGCTGCATAAACATCATCCCCATAAAGGTTGTCAGGCTTCTCTGCTGACTTAAATTCAATCCTTGAGCCGATAGGGGTTGTTAATACTAATTTGGATTCGTTGGCTTGAAAAAAATCACGTTCACTCACTTGGGAACGCATACGCCTGAATGCTATTTCTGCTTGTTGGTAAACTGGTGCAATCCACCATACGGATTGATGCTCTTTTATATTTAAAGCCTGTTCGAATAACCATATAATATGACTGGCCGTTTTCCCTGTCTTTGTGGAAGCGGCTGTAATTGTATATCGGGCATCACTGTCAAGTATTGCCTTTTGATACGTTGTCAAATATGGTCTGTCATAGGCTATATCCATCAATTACCTTTTTGATTACTTCTATTCGTTTTTTGTTGGCTTCTCGTATGTCGTGTTTTGCTTGGCAATACTGATAATTCAATAACCCTTGTTGTTTCCAGTTTTCTGATTCTAAGATGGCCTTTAATGGTGTTTGCCAGTCATTTTTTTCTACAAACGTGATACCCTTGTTGTCTATGTGGTTAGTGTAGGGTTCAACCTTGCTAACTAAAATAGGCAATTTATATACCGACGCCTCTATGATTTTCAATTCTGATTTATAACGGTTAAAGTGTGCAGCCGTTAAAGGTGCTAGTGCTATGTCAATTTCTGAATAATATGCACCGTATTTATCAGCCCTTGTGCCGGTTCTCGTTTGAAACCATTCAGGCCGTTTATATCTTGGTTCGCCAGTGATTGCCTTTTCCATTTCATACCATTCCTTGACGTTCTCATGAAAGCCACACATCAAGAACCTTGCACCGTATTCCTCACATATTGGTTTGATTTGGTCTGACAACAATTTCAAATCTTCTGTATGTGATAAGCCGCCCACCCAACCAATAGTCAAAGGATGTATTACTTCCTCTTTCCACTGGCTTTGAGTTGTGTCAATGGTGTTTGGCACGATTGCTACATTGCTGTTGAACTCCTCTACCTTTTCTTTAAGTTGTTCTGTTGTCACCATTACTGCATCAGCATAGGACATGGCATCCTTTACACCGTTCTTTAAATAAGCCTTGTAAAACTTGTATGCAGGGTTATGTTTCGGGATAACCCAATAATCATCCAAGTCAAGTATAAATGGTATTTTCTTTTTGGCTAATATCGGAAGTATATTGTACTGCAACCTTCCTAACCACCGGTTAAAAATAATTACGTCGTATTTCTCATATTCAAGGCTTGCCCACTCATCCTGAGATTGACTTACATCAACTGTTACACCGTGGTCAACTTGTAAACGGGCAAACGGGGTATACAGCCTGTGAAAGGCAACCCCGTTCATCCCATCCATTAAAACGAGTACCCTCAAAATGGTGAATCGTTTCTTTGCTTAGGTGGTTTTGGCACTGCTACATAATGAGTAGCCTTTGACCGGTCATTCACCTGCTTTAGTTGCTGCACACGAATGCGAACATCCCCGTACTTGTTAATTTCAAGGCTTCCATCTGCGATAGCCTGTTTAAACTTCTCAACGTTTACTGTAACGTTTAACCCATAGTCATCTGACCATGCGTTGCCTAAAAATGTAATTTCATCCATATTATTTATCCTTTGGGTTGTCTAGGTTTAAAGTGACTGATATTGTTTTGGCTTCAATCGTTTGGTCTATCGTTTCTTTGGGCTTGCCATACACACGGTCAAATAATAGTTCTAACAGGTGTATGCTGCCCTTTTCGTAATCCCTTGTTGCTTTCTTTGCAATCATGGAAATCCAAAACGGTAAATTATCATCCTTTGCCAGTTCAATCAGTTCTGTTCTGCTCTTGCTTAAAATGTTCTTTATAATGTCCTCTGTTTGTCCTCTAGTGAGTTTAACGTTGAACTCATCTAGGAAAGCCTCCCTAAGGATAGTTTCGACCTTTTTAGGCCTACCCTTAGGGTTTCCTGACTGTCCTTTTTTAAACGGTATAAGATTCTGTTCGTTAGCCAATTTAGTTCACTGTTATTTCTTTGTAATCGTCTGCAAAATGTTTTGCCAACTCCCTCCAGTTTACTTCTGATAAAGTAGCACTAATTAAATCGACAACTAAATAACTATTCGGTATTGCTTCATCAACCGCATCAGTTAATTCATCCATCCATTCTTTAAGTGCTTGACCATAATCATACAAACCCCAATCGCAATCATCTTGACTACCCATCTCCCAAATATGGAAAACATGGTTCTGCATTGATTGGTCATTGTTGATGTGAAGTGCTACTAACCAAGTAGGGTAATTTGTGTAACCGTTATATCCTGTATTTTTCATATCCTTTGATTCTGTTATAGAAGTTTCAACTCTCTATTAATAGCATAGCACATACACCCAATGGTAGGCTGTGAAAATTCACAACACCCATCCCACCTCCACTCAGGGAGTAATTCTACCCACCATCCTGTCTCTTCTTTCCATAGTCCTAAAACTCGTGGGTCGTTCAAAATGTCTTTTTTGGTTTTTACTCTTTTAAATAAATTTTCTTGTTTCATAACACGAAGAAACAACCTTTTTTTGTTATTGCAAAATTTTTTTTATTTTTTTTCTAAAAATGCTTTCAAAGGATAAAACACCAGTGTATTCCTATAACCATCTTCGTGTGTTGGTACAATGGGCGTTACACCGTGTACGTTCCTCCATGCAGGGTAAACTAACATGGAATTATCACTGCTATCCACTGTTGCCCCATAATCGGGTACGGTAGTGTTTCCACCTGTCGCATTTCTTTTCTTGGCTATTATGACGTTTACACACCCTTCTATGTTGGCTGCATCACGATGGAATGGTGCAGGGATATTATAGTTGGAAATTGAACTTGTCCATAGGTTTCCGAATCTCCATTGTTTTGGAACGTTGTTTTGAAAAATTTCATTCTGCCTTTCCCATATATTTGGTGTCAGTTGCTTAATTATACTTTCACTTTCGTTTGCCAACATCAACATCGCCTTTATAAACGTTTTGGCTGTTTTAACTTGATGTACCGAACTAATCGTTGGGTAAGGTCGTTTCATGTGTGGTTTAGGTGGAACACCTCCTAAAATGGTGCTGTATTGTAATACTTCTTTTTCTGCATTACCATCACCGAATCCACTTGACCTTTTCATTGTGCTTTTAGGTACGTTCTTAGAACGAAGTTCCTTATCCGCTAAATCAGCCAATTTGCCTGCACGTTCTGAATAGTTCGATATGTCCTTGATATAAAACCCAATCGGTTCACCTTCAAAGTAAAATATACTATCCTCCGTGATGTTCGGTTGTATATGTCCGCATACATCGCCTATTTTGACGTTGTGTTGTTGCTGTATTAAATCAATTCTTTGCATAACAAAATACATTTGTACAAGCAGGAAACCACGATTTTTGCCACATGGCTTCTCTTCTATCATCGTAACAGGTTCTATGCTCTTCGAACCTTATATCATAATCTTTTTTTTGCCTGTCGATTATATGCCAAAACCTTTTCAAATCAGGGTCAATGTCAAAACTCCATTCATACACCATCTTGTTAAATTTTCTTTCTGTGTTTTCTAATATTGGCATTTCTGCACCCTCTATATCCATCTTGACACAAACATCATCATGAATCACTTCATCGAATTTAACACAGTCTACTTTTAATCCTTTACCATTCCAGTTTTTATACATTGAGTTTCTCCATACATTTCCGTTGTTGCCGACGAACAAATTCACCTTCTTAATATCATTATGAACTAATCCTTTATCATGTACGTTCGCTTTGAATCCATTTGCCTTGAGGTTCTTTTCAATCATTTCACAATTAAACGGGTCAGGTTCATATACATCCACTTTTGCACCTTTTGAACAGGCTAGCAAAGTAAAAGCCCCGACGTTACCACCGCAATCTATCCAGTGTTCACCGGCTTCTATTTTCATCCCTTTTTTTTGGTAAACATCCCGACCTATAACCTCTTCAAAAGTTTTCATGTCACTGGTGTTTGCCCTCGCATAAAACTTGATGCCGTTTATTGATTCTGTTTTCATAATTTATCTTTTTCGGCTTTCAAGTATTCAATCAACATTGCACCTACATACGCTTCCCTTTCTCTCCAAAATTTAACCAGTTCATAAGCCTCATCATAATGGTCAGGCTCAAACTCAATCTGTATTGCTTTGCGTACACCACCTGCCATTTCATCTAATTGACTTTCGATGTCATCTTCATCCAGTATTGAATAATCTGCATCGGTTGGCGGCTGCCATACATCTAAGCCCCATTCTTCCAGTTCGCTAGAATCCCAATCGTTTGCCAGCAAATCCCAATCCCATTCACCAAAACCTACGTTATCCTTGATGATGAATTGACGTTGCTGCTCTTCTGTTAAATCAGAAGCCTTTATAACCGGTGCTTCTTTTAGTCCAATGTGTGTTAATGCTTTCAATCGCATATTACCACCTAACACCACCATATCATCATTGACAACAATCGGCCTGAGTTCTAACATCTTTGGGAATGCTTTGATTGATTCGCAAAGTTTCTGAAATTTCTCATCCTTGATAACACGAGGGTTACTAGGGTTGGACTTGATGTCCTTGATTTTAACTACTTGTATGTTCATTTTCGTTCGTTCATTTTAACTTTATGCACAACCTTTAACATCGCTTTGTGTTGCTTTTTATCACCGTATTCAACATGACATGACCTGCACAACCCCATCAGGTTTTCAATCGTGTCTTTATCTCCCCCACCCATACCCCTTGCCTCTATGTGGTGAATGTCAACGGCTGTGTCTCCGCATAACTCACAGGCTATCCAATCCGTCGGGTGATAGTTCATCTCCTTTAGGTAAATCTTCGTGTGTTTTTTCAATGCGTTTTCTCCTTTTGCGTTTTGGTTTTTGTTCAATCATCGCCTCGGCTCTGATAATCATTGACAACATCCCTTCTACTACACAGTTGCCGCAGGTTGGTAATGGTTGCCCCATTTCCTCTTGATACACCCTTCTGAACTCCACGTTTTGTTCAGGTGTCATTTTCAATACTTGAGTCTGCTTCCATTTTTGGAAAACAGGCAAGATTTGTTCGTTAATGAAATTTGCTTCTTCTTGTGTCATTTTTTTAACATTCTAATTACTTCTTTTAAGGCTGCACTGACTTCTTTCGGCCTTGGCTGGCTCAATGCGTACCCTTGTTTGTATCTAACTAATTTTTCCAGTGTTTCAATTATTTCTTCTTTAGACATATCTATTTAATATCGTTGCTCCAATCGCTGCTACAAATGAATATAAAACCCCCTCAACAGAATGGAAGTATAAAACACCCATCCAAAAAGCCATACACAATTCACAGTTAAAAGGTTTCTTTTTTAACTTCCATGTAAACTCCCTTACTATAATTAAACCTGCACAGGCTAAACCTGCTATTTCAAATAAAACGTTCATATTGCTCATACCATTTATTGGCTTTTTCTTTTATGTCATTTACTACTCTTAAAATTTCATGTCGGCTTATGCCGGTTGCCCTGCTGATGCTTCTACAACTCCTTGCCTTTATGTTTTCCCCACCTTCACTATACAATTTCCATATCTTCTTTTGATACCAGTCCAAATCCTTGGTCACTGCTGATATGGCAAAGTTCATGAACTCCGAACGTATATCTATTTCATTCGTGTCTTCGACTTCATCTATTTCATACAAGCCAATCGGTTGATGATAGTATTTTTCGAACCGTGTTCGCCTACCATAAAATTGATTCATCGTTATTTTTATAATGAAGCCTTCCCAGTAACCACTATTGTACTTTTCTATTATCCACGCCTCATCCTTTTCACACAAAATCAAAAACAATTCTTGATATAAATCAGATGCCAGTTCTTTGCCGATTTTGACACACAAATCCCGTACCCAATCCTGTGCAGTTAATTCGTTTATAACATCCTGTTTTTTGATATTTCAAAGTTTATTGACTTTTTTTAGATATCGTTCGGAGTTTTGCACTTAATATCCACACGTTTAGGGTTGCATATACTATAAACCTCAAATCCTTTTTTCATATACTTGTTGGCATAGTACACCACTTGCTTTTCGTTTTCAAGAAAAATGTGGACATATTCTTTCTGTTTCCTCAATGTAAGTTCCAACATTGTTTTTCAATAATTCTAAGTATTCGGTTTCGGGTTGGTATTTTAAATCAAGGTAATCCTGCATACGTTTCGTGTGGTGCAACACGGTTGTATGGTCAACGTTCAGAAACGCCCCAATACAAGTGGTTGTTTTTTTCATGTGAACCCTTGCGAAGTAGCACAGTATTTGCCTTGCTGTTACAAATGATTTTTTCCTGCATTTGCTCATTATATCATGTTGTGTTATTCGGGTGACAATACTCACCTGCTTTAACAGTTCAACCAACTCTAAATCAAACTGAGCAAACTGGAATGGTTGATTCAATTTGTCGAACATGATTCTTTTATCTTCGTTGGCTTTTTCCAATCGCTTTTTATATATGTTCTCCATTCGGGTGTACTTGGCTTTTAATTTTATGTATTCGTATTGGTAATCCATTATAATTGTTCTTTATATTTTGTGTATCTGCCTTCAAAACTAATCGGTATATCTGCACATTGTCCGTGCCGGTTTTTGGCAATAATCAATTCAGCATCCAATTCAACTTCATCCCGTACCGTTTCGTAATATTGAGGCCGGTAAGGGAATAAAACACAATCAGCATCCTGTTCGATTTGGCCACTTTCTTTAAGGTCTGATAAGGTTGGTTTGACATTTGACCTATCCTCCCTTTTGAGTTGTGCCAGTGCTACTATAGTTATATTTTCTTCTTTTGCTAATTGCTTCAATCTTTTACTGGCTTCACTCACTTTATCGTACCTTGTTTTGCCATCGGTTTCTAGCAACTGTAAATAATCTATGAAAACTATATTCAAACCATGTTTGGCCTTGTGCAGTTTGATTTTAGTAATTAACCTATCTAACCTTCTATCGTGGCTATCCATTATATTTATTTCCAATTCATTTTGATACATCTGAGTTGCTATGTCCTCAATGTCATCTAAGGTCATATTGGCGTTTCTGATTTTGTAATTTTCGATATTGGCAAAATAACTGATATATCTTTGAGCAAGTTCCCTCTGAGTCATTTCCAACGTTATGAAGAGAACCTTTGCCCACTTACAACAGTCTATTGCTAAACACAATCCAAGTGCCGATTTTCCTGCTCCCGGTCTTCCACCTATGACAATCATGTTCCCTTTGTGGTAACCGCCTATGTATTTATCCAAATAACGCCATCCAGTGCTAATACCCTGCAACTTTTCACCTCTTTCTATTGCATGGTTAATATCATCTAACACATGACCGGCAACAATGTTTATGTCCGTTATGTCTGACGTAGATTCAATTTTGCTTTCTTCTAGTATTTCAGTCAGTTTATTTTGTATTTCTGATAACGAACCATTGGTGTCAATTTCAGGCAATCGTTGAATGATTCGATTGTGTTTGTATTTCAGTTCCAACAACATCAAATCCCTTTCAACACTTTTGTCCGTAGTCATTGCTGAATACACTTGCACCAAACTCTTCTTATGTTTTGGTAGCAACATGATTAATTCATTCAATGAAAATGTTTCACCACTTCGATATAAATCTTTCATGAGCCTAACGGTTTCTTGTGCGAAACCTTTTGCAAACCATTTCGGTTCAATTTGATTCAGGTAAACCCTTGCATTGTCACTCCAACAGAAGGAGGCAATTATGTTTGTTTGTATGTCAGTCATCTAACGTTGCTTTTTTATTTCGTGGTACAATAGTTGTTTCGTTTCTTCTTATCCAATTTCTTGCGGCTGCTTTCCAATCCTTCATTTTTGTTTTGCCAATCATCCAACCTTTGGAAGTGTAAAAATCGTGAAACCTTTGTGCATCAAGTTCAGGAAATTCATTTTTTAATTCTTGCACAGATGGTACTATAAACTTTCCTTTATTTTCCTTTACTTTACTTTCCTTTATAGCATTGCCTTCGCTATGCGTTCGCATTGCGTTCGCATTATTCCACCTCTTTTTGGCTGATTCCCTTGCTTTTACGCTTTTGTTGTTTCTCAGGTCTAAACGTTTCTGAACAGAAGGGCTGTTGAAATAACCATCCTCAACCACAAACAAATCGAAGTCTTGTATGATACTACGAATACGATTGCTATCCGTTCGCAGTTCAAACGCTATGCGTTCGCATTCCATTTGCATTGCATTCGCATTCTGATACAATTCCTCGATTATAGCCCAGTATATGCCATAACCTTCGTAACCGTGTTGGTATATTAGTTTTTTGATTTTCTCATCTGACCTGCTGTTATAGTCATGTGAGAAGTAAAATGTTTCTTTTGTCATATAAAAAAAGCCCCGAACCAGTTAGATGTGTGGAAGTCCATCTAACCAGCCGAGGCAAATATCTTTTTTTAAAACTGCTTCCACCCAGTCATACAAATATAAAATTAATAACCTAAATCATGCTTTACTTTTTCCTGTTTTTCTTGCTTTTCTGCATATTTCAAACCCCTGAACATGGGGCTTTCATTTTGCAACAAACGCCTAAACCTTGTTATGGTTTGTGCATCTGCTAATTCACCAAACGTGTACTCAACAAAAAATTCTTGCATATACAACGTGTGTGTGTTCTTGCCCATCTTTGCCAACTGGTCACGCCAATAGTAGCAACAAAGCAACCGGTCATCATCCCTTGTGTCGGGGAACTGTGTTAGGATTTTTGCAACCCTTGTTTTGATTTGGTTCATTTCTTAAATCTTTTTCTGTAAAGTGGTTCAACATAAGGCTTTTCAGATTCATTGGCTTGTCGCTCAAGTTCATCCTCTAGTTCTTTAAATTCTCTAATGTCATCGCACAGTTTCAGGTAAGCCAAATAACAGATGGCCATAAACAATGCAATAGGGATAACTAAAATTACTGGCACTTCCATAATTACAATATGTTTACTATCAATGCACAATCATCTATAACCAAACTTACCAAACCGTTACGTTCAGCCTGCACCAATGGCTCATGTAATTCCATTGCGTTTTGGTCTTGCAAATATGCACGAACATTGTGCCTTCCACGGTAGTTCATTTGGTCTACCCACATAGCCCATACATTATGTGCTACATCTTCCATGTAATCCTCTAATAATCTTACTAAATTTTCCATTTGTGTGTTGTTGTTTTGTAATTCCATGACACGAAGAAACAACATAATTTCAATAAAACAAAACTTTTTTTACTTTTTTTAAAAATTATTTTATGATTTGGTTCAAAAGCACGGAAGCAACTTGTAGTTTAGTGTCGATTTTATCCTGTACATCTTGCCTTTCTATTCGTGCAACGTGCAGCCTTTTCTTGTTTGGCATACGAGGGTCAAAAGAGGCGAAATAACCTTCGTTCGTATTAGTGGATATCATGCCTAACTGCATTTGCCAGTAATACTCAGGATGAATCGCTTTTAAGGTTTCAGCATCTTCTATCATGAAATTCTTTAAATGTATGCCACTGTTGAACGGGCATTTTATTTCCAGTATAGAATCTTCGCTTAATCCATCAGGGGAATAACCACTGTATTTACCATAAGGGATAAAAACGTATGTTTCACCTCCGTAATATGTGTATGGTGCAAAAAACTCTTTTTGAAAGGCATCAAAGGCTAAACTTTCATTTTCTATGCCCCAATCTAGGGCTTCACCAAATATCGGCTTAGAATGCCCTGTAAGTATCTCAGCAGCCTTTTCATAAACAAAGGTTTCGGCTGTCTTACTAAGCAACCCCCCGTTACGAGGGTTGCCCATAAGTTTATGAATGACAGAAGCAGTGAATCTATTCGCCCTTGCTTCTAACCATTCCTCTTGTGTTTTAGTCATCAAAATTTCCATCAGTTCTTTATTTTAATCATTCCCCAAAACAAACTAATTTCAGTACGTTTGCTAACCGGCTTTTCTTGTTGCTGTTGCACTGGTTTTTTGTCCTGCTTTTTTGATGTGAATTGTATTTGTGATTGCCTTGCATTGTGGGCGTAATTTTTATTAACCCCTTTGTTGTTGTCAATCACTTGCTGTGCAGTCCTACTGTTTGGCTTTCTTGACATCTTGCTGTATCCCTTGATGTCAACCAAAGACATTTTTTTCAACACCATAGCCGTATTGGTGCTAATTCTGTGTTTCCTACATAACGTAGTAGTACACCTTTCGCCTTCATACACATCGTGTAAGAAATTTTTGTACCTGTCGATTTGTGTTATTTTTAATGGTCTCATAGTAATTTGAATTTGTTTTCTGTTAGTCATTTAGTTGCCTTCAAGACATCTTGGTGTTTCTTGCTTATTACGAATTTTGATGTTACATCAGATAATGCACCACCACCGGCAATGTGTTCGATTGCTTTTTGCCACATCGGATGTTGAGGTGTCAATGTTTCTTTCACTGCTTTTACTTCATGCCCACTTGCTGAGTTAGCATCATCGTCTGCTTGATTCAAGTTGAATATAGAAGCCAGTGCATATCTTCTCGCATACGTCAAAGCACTTCCATACTGCTGAGGGTTGTTAGCATCCCTCATCCTCAATACCTGTTCAGATTGCATCCATTCGCCTGATTCAACGTGATACACCTTCGTGACTAATACGTCATCGTGTGGGTGCTGAGTAATCAGTAGCCCTAATTCTTGGCAAACTGGATTGATAGTGGTAAGTATGCTGGACAAATCCGCATAGGCACTATTGAAATGGTCATTTTTTGCCGTCTTCTTAACAGCGTTCACTTTACCTTGAAAGTCAAATAAAGCCTTTACAAGGTTGCTAGTTTCGTTACTTGTTTTCATTTTCTATTAATTTAATTCTTATTGGTTTTAGATTGTGGTAGTACATCAAGTCATTGATGACATCATGTTTCTCAGTGTCTTTGTAAAAGGTGAAGTCAGTGGTGAATGATGCACCTTCTTCATCAACCTGTCTGAACACATATTCAGAATAATAGTGTTGATAATACTGCATAATCATCGATTCTACTTCTTCCCTATCAAAAAACAAGGTGACGAAATACTGTTCGATTTCAATCTCCTCATCGTGAATCATGATACTAAGCATTTTCTACGTCCTCCAAAGCCGCTTTCAATACCAATAAGGCCTTATCACTGATGACATGGCCGTTTAAATACTTCTTAACAGTTGGTTGACTGATTCCAGTCTTTTCGCTAACACGTTTGATGATGCCGTGTCGCTTTTGAATTTTAATAATGTTTATTATTTCTTGTATTTCCATGCCACGAAGAAACAACTATTTTTTTGCAAAAACAAAAAATAATTTTCAGCAAGGAAAAAAAATTATGGTTCGCCTAAGGTGTCAGCGATGTATTTTCCAACCCTTTCAGCAAGGGTTTGTGTAGTAACTTGTTTTAATGCCGGTGCAATAAACGGCTTGGGTTGTGTGCCTTCTCTGTGTATCTTGCGAGTAATGACGTATGCCAAACTTTTTGTAGCGGCAATCCTGTCAGGCGAACGGGCTATTTCTCTTTGTAAATCAGGTTTATATTTTATCCACTCAAATATATTTCTATAAACCTTGCCATTCCCTCCCCCTTTTGTTGGTGGCCTTCCATCTTCAATGTATTTCCAATAATCCATCATGGAAATAGTCATTTTATAACCGGTATCGGTTTGTTTGAAGGAGGGTTCTATTTTTTCATACAGTTGACCAGTGGCTTTTGATTTCTTTTTCAGTAAATTGTTCTGCAACGCTTTGATAAATTCATTGCCCCAGTTTTGTATAATGCGTAAAATACCCCCATCGCTTTGAGGGTTAAACTCACTAAACTCTTTACCGATATCTTCTAAAGTCCTAGCCAAACTGCTTCAAAGCGTATTGATAAAAATCTTCTAAACGATTAACCCATCCTTTACCGAAGTGCTTGAAGGATTTTAAATGACGTAAAAATTCAATGCGATGCCAGTACAATGATTCGAACACCCATTTCTCACCATGAGCCTTTATAAGGCCATTTAAGGCATTTAAAGTGTTTTTACCTGTTATGCCATCAACGGCAACTTTTAATCCCTTAGAACGCAAAAAATACTGTAGTTGACGATTAGCACCACCAACACCTGAACCCCATGCAAAATCAGCCATGAACTCAGCCACCAAATCTGATTCAATTAGTTCAGCCTTAACCCCATCCCAATAACTTTTATAAACCTGTTTCCAATCCTCTTTTGACATTTCATAGAATCTTCGAACACTTTCTTTGTCTGTGCCAAAGATTTGCTTCCATGCAGTCCAAGTTATGCCTTTGTTCGTGTGATAACCAGTACCATCGGGTACGGCATCAAAAGCGGCTGAATCTTTTTCGTGTTTCGATAGGCCACCCTCCCACTTTAGGATGTAGTCTAAATTTGCGTTATTTATGTTTCCCATTTTCTGATATAAGTTTATTGGTGTACCATTGTGCTTTGAGCAAATCTTCATGTCCATTTTTACGCTCAAAACGCCAAACATACTTAATAATGTTCCCCTTAAGATATCCTTTAAATGCTTCATGGCTCATACTGGCTTTTATTGCTTCGATGCACTCTACTTCACCACTGTAGTGAGTAGGGTTGTTTACAACGTCATCCATATATATCTAAAATCTTCGTATGGCAAATCTATATAAAAAGAATGACTCCCTTCGCAATACACCTGAGTTAATTCATAAAACTGCGATGCCCCTACCACTTTTGTCAAATCTAAAATTCCTTGTTCCACTATCTCAACTTCGTGTGCTTCTGATTGCAATCCGATTTGTTCGTATATTGGGTCAATCATGTTTTCACGGAATATGTAGTTCACCTCTATCTTCATCTTATCTTGTATGTAAATGCGTTTACTTTTACTTCTTCCTTGCCGTCTTTGATAACTCTTTGTGGGTGCATTTCTAACCATCTTCCACCTAAAGGCTTTGGGCTTGCCCCACGTTCAACGTGCCAACCTCCTTTGCCTTCATTGTACTCTTCTTTGTACGTTGCAGTACGAATCATCAGAATATCCCTTAGCCTTACTTTGTTGTTGTGTGTTAATCTTTCGACGGTGTAGGTTAACTCATGGTCTTCGTGAACATGCCCCATCCAAATAAGGTCAGCACCCTCAACAAAAGTCTGCATTCTGTTGAATTGAATTGTACCCTTGGTCACTGGTCCACCACCTCCTGAGCCGTGAAAATACTTGATATTAAAATTCACTTTGCCGTTGCTTTTCTCACGAGCAAAGTTATAAATTACCCAACCCCCATATCCACCAACCTCAATATTGGTTTCGTTGGTTGAATTAAGCCCATACACAAAGCGTTCAATCACATCTGTTTCCTGTCGCTTCAAAATGTTGGTTTCGTGGTTGCCATAACCAACTACCTTAATAAGGTGAGCATAAGGAGAAAACCACTTGACCGCATCATTCACAACGGCATCTAAATAGTTTGCCTTGTTGTGTTCTGGTCGAATGTCGTTCTTGTTCTTACGAGGATCGTAAGCCCCTTGCATTAAACAGAAGGTATCACCATTAAGCAATATGTCCGCCCCGATTTCTTTTGCTTTTTCGAGATGGCTTCTGAGTAGGTCACGGTCACACTTTGGATTATCCCAATGGGCATCACTGATGAGTAGTACCTTCTTTGGCTCGAATGTGTTTCTGATGATGTGTACATTTGTTTTCATAGTATTAAAGCCAACAATAGTATTAGACTACTGAAAGCCGATATTTTTTGATATCTATATTTAGCCTCTTTTTCGTTATTAGTGGCTACGATTAGTTCTTGAATAATGCTGTCCTGTCTATGTATGGTTTTCCCATCATTAAGTGCTAATTCTTCGTATAATGATTGTTTTTTGCGACATTCGTGCAACTCAATCAATCGCTCATTTATCTCTCTTATCGTGCTGTCGGAGAATTGAGAGGATGCTCTGTGTGGTGTTAACACTGCTAATGCTATCAGAGTAAATGTTGCGGAGCGAATCAATTTCTTTGTCAACTGCATAGATTTCTCTAATTATGACTACACGACTTGTATCATGTTGGTATGTCGCAATAACTTTCGAGGTATGGTGTGTTGATACTAAAATCCAAACCATGACCAGCAACGACGTCAGTGCGACTATCAAAGAAAGGTTCAGCCGTGCCTGTAACGATAATTTCAAAATCTCCTTCCGTGACATTTCTTTTTAAAAGGGTTACTATATCTACTATTATTCCTGCTGTATCACTTAAAACTTCTATCGTGTTAACTCCGCTTTCAAACTGCCTATCCATTACGAGCATAGCAAAATTATAAGTGACTAAACGTTGTTCTGTGTTGAATGTAAATCCATTTGGCACTAACCACACCAGTGGGTAGTACTTAACTTCGTCAACTGCGAAGTCAAATTCAGCCCCGACTGCGAACTTGCCGACCTGTTTGTGGCTTTCCGCTTGTGTTTGGATTTTGTTGATGATTTGATTTAAGGTCATACGTTTTTAACTTGGCTTCATTTTTCAGCCGCCATTTATTTTTCGTCATTTGGAAAATCGTAATTAAAAAAGCAATCGTCATCTGTACCCGGCATATAGATGCCACCGAACAAAGCAGTGTTTTTCGGCCTGATAACATCGAAACCAGTACCGGGATTCAAAAACTTTGGATATAGTGTTGGGTTTTCTTTTAGGTAATCACGCAACCTTTCCGCATAGTATTCCGCTTTATCCCTGTAACGCTGCTCAATCATAGTTAATTCGGAAGTGCTTATAGGTGTAGCATTTTCTGAATTTCTACTTGCCACTGATTTGTTCATGAATTTAAACGTCATAGGCAACATAGATTCAGTCAGTGTGTAGTATTTCAAACACGGTGCAATATAACTGTCTAAAAGGGTTGTGTTGTTAGCAGTCAATGTACCGTTGTAGGCTTGGTCTTGCAACTCATCGTATATACCTGAACCTATAACATCCCTGATGTATATTTCTTGTGCTTCCTTAATAGAAGATTTGAGCAACTTGTCATCAAGGTTGTCATTGATAGGTGTGTTGTCTTTTAGATAATTTACCGATATAAAATAAACGAAGTTTGCCATTATAATTTTCTCCTAAATAATTGTGGTTGCCAAATGTGTCGGCAATATGGTAAATGCTGTGCAGGCGATGAACCCCTAACGGTCATCCAACCTCCCCTTCTTGCCCAAACGTTATATCCAACTATACTGGATATTTCATCAATGTCTTGCCTTGTATAAACCCGATTTAGTTGTATCAACCTCACACAAAAGTTTCTTGAAGTTGGTATCAAATCACCACCACTTACCATCGGTGCTTTTTCATAGGTATATCGTGTAACGATTTCTGTTTCAACGTTGCTTTCTTCCAACTGGTTTATTCCGTCAATTTCAATCGTTAAAACATCATCGGTTTTGCTTATCAAACCCATAGAAGTCATTGCCTCAATTTCTGACTGTATTTCTTCAACCGGTTTCAATATGTTGTTTGCAAGGTCTTCTACTGTAATTCCTTCATTTGAATAAAGCCACTGCAAAATCATTGCTTGCAAACCTTCTCCAAACTCCATAGGAACTTTTTCATACAGGCTTGCATCCTCACCAAATTTTTCAAAAATGGCGATGTCTTTTTCATCATCCCATCCAAAAGGATTATCGCAACAAGGTTCTTCTTTTGACATCTCCACAGTTGCACTCATTCCGAGTTCGATTCTTGCCTCATCCCTGTCTATGATTCCTTTTTCAAACAATGCAACATAATCAAGGCCAATAGGCGGCTTGTTTTTTGTTTTTAGTTGCACCGGTGTGATGTATTTAAATATGCTTGATAAAACCCTGTCTAAATATCCTTGGCGAGGTTCAATATACGATGTTTGAAAGGCTTCGTATGCCTCAATCAATTCATTACGCCCACCTAATTGTCCTTCTGTTTTAATTCCAAAAAGCATTGGCGATGTAACTCTGTGTGCCATCAATATCTCTTCCTGTACCTGTTCATTTAACTGCATAAACATTTTGTCAAAATCACTTGGTGCAAGATTGTCTACTTTTGACGGTGTTTCATTCGGGTCATTAAATTGTATAATTATAGAACCGGCATTATCTGTGCCAGTGAAATTATCCTTGAAACGCCTTATGGTTTGCCTCGCTTCCTCAGGAGTTGGGATGCCTTTAAACAACTGCAATAGGGTTTGTGCTGAAAAGCCTGATTTTATGCTGTTTAAATGGAAATTTGCAATCTCTGTGTCTATTTCAATGTACTTCAATGCTGATTGATACGGTGCAGTTGGATATTCCCCTTGACCGGCTTTATACATTTTGCAATAGTAAATCTGTTTAGATTCCCTTGTGTTGGGATTCCATGAATGATAATAATCAGGTTTGCATTTTCTATCACCCCAGTTATCTGCATACATGAAATTGCCATCTAAGGCATAGCGAACATTCTGAAAAGGCAAATGGTATATTTCTGCAATACGGGTTTTAGCCTTGTTCCAAATAACTT
>Ga0102963_1000174_pt1 | contig 26827 bp, 27 predicted proteins | sample SalPon2_C_H2O_MG_2_FD_84522 | JGI IMG/M metagenome (GOLD analysis project Ga0102963, IMG submission 84522) | Salt pond water microbial communities from South San Francisco under conditions of wetland restoration - Salt Pond MetaG SF2_C_H2O_MG | ecosystem: Environmental > Aquatic > Non-marine... | reverse complement strand
TGGGAAGCACCCATCAATGTTCACGTCTCTATTGGTGGCGACTTGTTGATGGAACAACAGATTCTTGACTACTGTTGTAAGGTGGTTGGTATCCGTCGTTGGGTTCAGAACGCGGAAGAGGGTATGTTCCCCCCGACTCTTGAAGAGTTTGCGGAACCTGTTGTCATCGACTGGCGTCTCGCGAAAGAGATGGAGATGCACGGTATCGATGACGAATACGAATCTTTATTGGAGTGTGCGTGATGGAAACTATACAACGTCTTGAGGAACTCATGAAATCACACGATTGGTTTTATGATTATTCGGATGATCATCGTATTTGGGAAAGAGGTCGTACTCAACGTGCTGAGATATATAGCACTGCGGATGCTCTTCGAAGTATGGGGTATTCATCCGAAGTTGATCGTTTGTTTGAGGAGTATGTTCCAAAATTATGAAAGACAAGTATAAAGGTTTTTACATGGGCATTGCACGAGACACCGCTCAATTGTCCACGGCAAGAAAGAAACGAGTTGGTGCGGTTGTCGTCAAGGATGATCGCATCATCTCTGTAGGCTACAATGGCACCCCTTCTGGATGGGATAACAACTGCGAAGAGTGGAAACCCTATGAAGGTGTGACATTTCATGTGGCAGGTGAAGACTTGGATGTCTATGGTGAATGGCACACCAAACCCGAAGTCCTACACGCAGAGGCAAATGCAATCACCAAACTCGCACGATCAACCGAATCGGGTGAGGATTCATCGATGTTTGTTACCCATGTACCATGCATCGAGTGTGCAAAGTTAATATATCAGTCAGGTGTAAAAGAGGTATACTATGATGAAGAATACGTTGCCTCGAAAGGAAGTGGTAAACAATTTTTAATCGAATGTGGTATTAAACTGGAGAAGTTAGATGAATAAGAAGTACCTTCTGTTATCCCTCGCGATACCAGTGGCCTTGATCTGGGATATTTTTTATGGTATCCTTACCTTTACTTATGATGTTTGTACTAAAATTGATCGAAAGGGAGAAGTCTTACTAGACAAAATTCAATCGTTATGAATATATTCTATGTCGACGACGATCCACAAACTTGCGCTAAACAGCACGTGGACAAACACGTTGTCAAAATGTCTATCGAGTATGCACAATTATTGTCGACTGCTCACCGTGTTCTTGATGGACATGTGTGGGAAGGTCGAACGACTAATGGACGCCGCATTGCTCGATACATGCATCCAGACTCAGTCATGAACACCGAACTCTACAAGGCGTGTCATGTCAATCACCCATCTGCAAAGTGGGTGCGCGAGTCTGCTGCAAACTATGAATGGTTGTATCAGTTATGGGCATGTCTCTGCGAAGAGTATACATACCGTTACGGTAAAAAACACTTGACGCAACATAAACTGGAGTACACTCTCTTGTTGCCTCCGGCGAATGCGGACACTGAAAAACCATTTACTCAACCAACCCCTGCTATGGCACAGTATCCCCATTGCATTGTTGAGGGTGATTCACTAACGTCATATCGTCAGTTCTACTGGGAAGATAAACGTCAGTTTGCCAAGTGGACACGACGTGACAAACCAGATTGGTGGGTTTGCTTTGAAGAAGGCAAACCTTATAACAAACGTAAACTTTTTTGGGAGATTGAAGAAAATGACGGGCAAGGGTGATAAACCAAGACCCTTTGGTGTCGAAAGAAAAGTTTTCGAGAACAATTGGGATCGTATATTTAATAAAGAAAAGAAAGATCTGGCATACGAGTCAGATAATCCTATAGAAAGACCATTCGAACCCTCACAACTGTGGGAACACTTCTGTGAAAAGGATCGAACAAGGATTGCAGTAGAAACCGGAAAGGCGTGTAATTGGTGTGGTCAATATGAAGATGGGAGTTTAGATTGAAGATTGTAATTGCTGGATATGGGCCTGTTGGTCAAGCAGTCGCCAATGTCTTAAATGAACACTCTGGTGTCGACATTGTAATCGACGATCCGTATAAGGGATATGAGTATCCTGCGGATGACACCGTTGATGGTGTGGTTGTCTGTGTCGCGACACCAATGAGTAAAAACGGTGTCTGCGACACATCCAACGTTGCTGATGTGTTCGAGAAGTACGGTAACACCAAGTATCTGATCAAGAGTGCGGTGATACCCACATTCCTTGAAGACTATGATGATCTTGACATCACAGTATCACCAGAGTTTCTCGCGAGTTCGAACGCCAATCGGAATCCTACCGATGAGTTTCGTTTTCAAAAGTTTGCGATCTATGGTGGTGGTTCGATGCGATTCTGGCATGAATTGTTCAAACCCGTGTTACCTTGCCTCGAAGAGGTTAAGTTTTGTTCGAGAGATCAAGCGGCATTTGGTAAGTATGTCGAGAACACTTTTCTCGCAATGAAGGTAACGTTCTGGAATCAGATGTATAAGATCTACAACGATCTGGGATACAAAGACTTTGATGCAATGGTTGATGCGATTACCATTGACCCACGTATTGGAACGAGTCACTCTCAGGTTCCAGGCCCTGATGGCAAGTTCGGATATGGTGGACATTGTCTACCCAAGGACACCATGGCGTTACTCAATATTTCATGTAGATCTACAGATACCGACTTTCTCGAATCAATGATTAGAGCAAATAGGAAGTTCCGTGGCGAGAATTAAGAGACCTACACCAAAGAAAAAGAAAACACTGATCCCCGAACCCAAGTGGGATAAGTTGTGCAAGGCGAAAACCGAAGAAGAACGCTTAGTCGCATGGCAAGAGTGTGATGCATATGTGCATGGTGAACTTACAGATCGTGAGAGACTACATTCACTCAAGAAATTTATTAGTATTGAGATGGGGTATAGTCTAGCAGAGATCAACGTCTTACCAGACACTTACCTGAACAGTTTTGCCAAACATGGGTGGAAGTATATTCGTTTAGGATATATGCCTGATGCAGTACGAAACAGTCTGGTTGATCAGATACAAGATCTGATTGATCGAAGAGATGAACTGCGGGAGAAAATGTTTTATGAACCCACGATACATCCATCGGTTTCAGAACTCGAACCAGATCACAAACTGAGTGTTGATAATGTCAAGACTTGGATCTCAGCATGGAAAAATAGTTCCGATCCAACATCTAAACAGTATGTGTCTAACATGCAGACCTATCTCAAAACCGGTGTTTGGTTGGACACACACTATGGTCTGAATCGTGAATACAAGTCTGTGCCGATTTGTGTCGCACTATCATACGATCATGAAGGCCTTGCAAAACGAACAAAGGGTGTCTATTACCCTGATTTAGGTATAATATGGAAATAAATGACGACAATGAATTGCAGAACTTGGTGATGACCAAGAAGAAGTTTCAGGGATTGGTTGAGATAACCGTTCGTGATCTCTCGCTGAACTATCTAGACGCAATCATTTATTTGTGTGAGAAGTATAAACTCGAGCCCGAAGATGCAAAGAAGTATATTAGTCCAGTGATTAAAGACAAACTCGAAGCAGAAGCAACACGACTTCGATACCTTCAAGGCGCAGATTCGGTTTTACCCATTGACTAAAAGACGTGCGTTACTCACCTACGGCGATAACAATGCCGCACCACCTATCGAACTGCCTGACACAAAATTATTTCAGTCGGAACGAGGGTCGCTCGCACGTAATTATTTCGAGAACAAACTAGAACTACTGAACCAAGAGTATCAGAACCTAGTGGAGTTATCAAAACTTAACGAGGCACTCTACAATGCGGAGTACAACTTTGTTCCCCGTGTTGGAGTGACTTACCATCTTTACCGCACTAGTGTAGGTAAAATTATCCTAAGTCTCATTGAACCTGAACGATGGGAAGGGCAAGAGTTCTTAGGGTCTTATGTTTATACTGCCGATTCTGTTTGGAAACCGCTTGAAAAGTCCGAATAGTTTTGGTACTATATACATTGTCACGTATACAGTGACGACTAACAAACTAGAAACTATACAGAGGAAACTCATATGTCTTTTGCAGATCTAAAACGCAACCGTAATTCTATCGCTGACTTGGTTGCAGCAGCAAACCCCGAAACCAAAACAGATAAGTCATCCTATGTCGATGAACGCCAGTGGAAACCCACGGTGGACAAGGCAGGGAATGGTTATGCTGTCATTCGATTCCTACCCGCACGTGCTGGTGAAGTCCCGTTCGTTCGTTACTGGGATCACGGTTTCAAAGGCCCAACGGGTCAATGGTACATCGAGAAGTCACTGACATCTATCGGTCAACAAGATCCTGTTTCAGAAATGAACAGCGAGTTGTGGGCGACTGAGTCAGACGAAATGCGTGCTCTGGTACGTGAACGTAAGCGTCGACTTCACTATGTGACCAACATCTATGTTGAGTCAGACCCATCTAATCCTGAGAACGAAGGCAAGGTATTCTTATACACATTCGGTAAGAAGATCTTCGATAAGTTGATGGATATGATGCAACCACAGTTCCAAGACGAAACTCCGGTCGACCCGTTCGACTTCTGGGAAGGTGCTTCATTCAAGTTGAAGATCCGAAACGTTGAGGGATATCGCAACTATGATAAGTCAGAGTTTGCATCACCATCACCTCTTCTTGGTGGCGATGATGATCAACTCGAAACAATTTACAATGGTCTGTATGACTTGAATGAGTTTACTGATCCTGCGAATTACAAGACTTATGAGGAGTTGAAGGCGCGTCTTCAGATGGTTCTTGGTGAACGGAATGGCAACCAGTTGTCTTCTCGTGAACAAGTGGAATTGGAAAGTGTGCGTGAGGCAGCGCCAATGCGTACCCAACCTGCTCCAGAACCTCGATCCAGTGTGGCAGACGACGACGAAGATACAATGTCATTCTTCTCCAAACTCGCCGCAGAAGATTAACCACTGTACGCACTCGCCCGTGTTCTATTGTCATTAGTTGGTGATGACATGGGCGGTGGTGGTACAACCGTGTTACTATTCTGATTACTAGAGTTCACAGAGTTGTCCTGAATAACTACATTTGGGGCAGCCTGTGAACTCGCTACATTTTCCATTGTTTCTTTCTGAACAACTTCAGTCGTTTCATCCACTGGTGGTTTAATAACATCTGCTTTTGCAGAATAATAGTCATCTACCATTCTATCGATTTCACCAACACCAAACGTTCTTTCAAAATTTGGTGGCAACACACCTTTGCTCTGTAAGAATTTTATCTTACCAATATTTCCTGATCCTAATGCTCTTGTCTTGTCAGACTTTGCTTTACCATAGTCAGACTCAGCAAGACGACTATCTCGTTGCAATGATTCGTACTGTGTTTGAACTTCAGGATTAGTATACCGTCTTTTTACTTCACCAAAGGGATCATCATCATCTACATACGTTTCAAATGCATTGGAGGAATCACTCTCAAAATCTTTAAGTGCACGTGCAGTGAGTTTTTTCTTGGTTTGCAATTCAGCAACTTCTTTATCAGAAAGTGATGTCTCACCGGAACCCCCAATCTCCCTTCCTCTTAACCTCGAAGGTCTATCTACAGAACCCATTTTAAAACTATCTTGTGATGACTCTTGTGGCGCAGCAGGTGATGTCGATGGAACAGCAGGCGCATCTCCACCATCATCTTTGAATGGATAGAAAGGCCCAAACCCCACCTTTTTTCCAATAACAGGAATTTCAAATTCTATACGGGGAATACCTATTTCAGAGAACAGGTTTGCGAATTTCTCTTTGATTCCTGAGAATGATGGCAACTCTGGTAATTTAAGATTAGAGAAAAAGTCAACGATACCAAATATCTTACCACCAATCCATGTGCCTAGATCGTTAAGTGATCCAAATACAAGATCCACACCATCTTTCATGATATCAAAGGAATCTAAGAACTTTGCGAATCCTTCGAATCCAAGTTTCTCTGAGATGAAGGACAACACGTCCTTGATGAATTCAAATGGCCATAAAACAAAACCTAACAGACCCTTTGCTGCACCAATAAATCCAAGTGCGGTCTTACCTAATATTCCAAACTCTTCACCCTCTTTTTCGATTTCGTCTTTTGCTCCAGTGAATACAGAAAAAATCAAACCGACCGGATAAAGTATCTTACCAAGGATACGACCAAATGCACCTAATGCTTTAAAGAAAGGTGTGTTTGCGATTCTCTCTCCAAATCGTCGCACAGGTTCAAACATTTTACTCAGGTTTTGAGACAAGGTGGTCATGTTTCCACCTCGTAGGAATTTATTTGCAAAGTTGTTATACCAATTTGAAATAGTGGCACCAAAGTTAGATATACCGGTAGAAATGCCTGTGGTTACACGAGTGAACCCATTTCTTAAATTCTCAAGACCTCTACCAAATGATTTCATAAACTTTTTATTAGATGCATTGAATCTTTGAACCATACGTTCATAACGTGCAGTAAAACTCGCATTGAAGTTTCGAATACTGTCTCTTACTGCACCAACAAACCCTTCGAGAACGTTTTTGGCAAAAACACCCGCACCAATGGCAAGAGTGGTGATTCCCGCATTACCAAAATCGTAGGTTTGTGGATCACCTGTTGGGGGAGGAGATCCTGGCGCGGGAGGGCCAACAAAGGGTGGGGGCGCACTTCTTTCTCTGAGTCCCTCTCGATATCGACGACCTGCCTCGAACGCTTCCGCCTTCATAAAATTCAACATGTCGTCGAATTTATCGATCAGAATGTCAAGACCAGTTACTCCTGCTTCTTGCAGTTCGATCATGACCTTTGTCTTGTCGATAAGAGCTCCCAACGTCTCGTTGGTTTTCATCTGTTCTACGACTACATCATCCAGAGTAATTGTTGCCATTTTTTGCCTTCTCTCGTGCTTGTTTTTCTTCTTCCAATGCCTGAATCAAGAGAATCGTATGAACTTCCCTTTCCCAAGGCATCATATTATCCAACTCTGTCAGTGTGTAATTATGGTGCCTCTGCAACAAGAAATTGACCTTATAATGGTTCGACAGTTCTTCATGCGCGAGGCATATTAAAAAAAACTATTCATCCCCTTAATTTCAATGACGTTCATTGCTTCACATTCTGTGCAGGTCATGTCCAAATCATACTTGACCGTTGGTGCATCCTCGAAAAACGAGGTTACTAATAAAAACTGTTCCTGAGTCATTGACTCAAGGAATGCGATCACACTTTCGTATGGTTCGTCTTCTACGTTAATCTTTTCGTCACCACTGATTACCGACTTGATTGATGCTGCAAGGAAACCAAAACCCATCTCATTAGATTGCATGTCAGCAGGAACGTCATGGTAACTAGGGTATTTCATTTCCACAACAATATTATCTGATATACGAATCATAGGATCTTGATTTGACTTTGTGCATTCGATCTTATGCAAAGGTACATTCACAAGATTTCTTTCATCGCATGATGGACATCGAACGTTTATCTGACTATTCTCGCCCGTCGATTTGCATCTCAACTGAATAAAAATATACTCTAAGTCAAATGTAGTCAGTTTACTTACATCAACACCCTCGACACAGGCAACAATCGTATCATGAACGGCGTCCATGATTTGTCTCGTATCTTCTGACGCAGATGCCATCAATAACACCTTTTCTTCTTTGACCAGATAGGGACGATATTTTAATTCCTGTCCAGTAGAAGGTACAGTCAATGTGTACTTTGGTGTATCGTTTAGTTTAGGTAATGCCATGATCTATCTCCATGTTTAAATTCTTCTTCCGCGTTTCAATATTGAATTCAGTATTTTTCCGCCAATCTGCTGTTGTATGTCTTCGGTTTGTCCAACACTCACATCGATGTTTGTAGAACGACTTGAAGGTATCTGAGAACCCTTCCACTTTCGATAACTAAACGTAGCAGTTATCTCACTGATTGTTCCACTCGCATCATTCGACAACGTCTCTTGTTGAAATGCAATCGGAAATGCATCCATAATGTGCCAAGTATATCTAACAGCGGCACTGTTGCTTATACTGACTGTTGCGCCAAGGTTGATATTTATAATGTCGGTATTGACTCTTGCATCTCTTCTTGCCAGAGGTATTGTAGACCCCTTGTCCAATTGAAATATTCGAATGTCTCTCAGATATTCGTCCGGATATGATACACGATAATTGTTCTCAAGATTAGGACTGACATCTCGAACCATCGCCTGTTGCCATGTTTCGATGTAATGTCGAGTCAAGTGATCGTTCATCACAAGAAAGGTCATAGTGATGTCGTCGTTTTGATATCCATATGGCACTTTCATTATGTCAGTGCCTAGTTCACGATCAACGGTTATCATGGATCGTGAGGGTAGACTAATACTCTTTACAAAAAATTCAACTGCGGTCTTCTGGCCGGTACTTGCACCTAACACAGGTAGACTCACATAGAAGAGACTTGGATTTGCATATCCACCACCTTCTCCTATCTTAGATTTGAAATCATCAATCGTTGGGATTTTCATGAAATCATTTTCCTTGCATCTCTATATGCTTGTGACTGTCCACCCTTCTGCCATTGTGCAGCGGGTAAGAATGTTGCAATCTCCCACTCAGGTGGTGGAATATATGACAGTTGTCCTTCCACCTGAGACGTAAGATAATGTTTGAAACAGGGTTTGAAGTATTTCATTTTACTTGCAGACTTCAGATAATCGTATGATACGCCAAATGAGGTTGTTTCGTCATATCTCTTGTTATTTGTTATGTCCATCAATGCATCAAGAAACTTTGCACGAAGAGGGATTGGTAGATAGTGTAGATTCAAACCATAAAACCCCTTGGGTGCAGGCCCAACTGCGATGACCAACGGAAACGCATCCCAATAGGGAAGGGTGTCACGATGTTTTGCGTCGTAGAAAAACATATACATCGAACCCACGGCAGATCTCGCTCTCTTCTCGATCATATCCGCATCCATCAACTCTCGTCGATTGACCTTTATGTTCTGTACACGTTTTCTAAACCATGCACGTGACTCCCGTGTGCGTGGTGTAATCCCCGCACGGAATGCCTCGAATTCTACTTTCTGAAATAAATTACTCACTACGATTCTCCATCATTTCTGATGCTTTAGTTTCCCAAACCATAGGCAACAATCCGTGAACAATTAACACGAAAGCGACACTCCATGCAAAACGCATATGTTGGAAGTACGACTCATTGATTTCCCTTAAATGTTTCATGAATCTATTTAGTCTTTTTTCTCTTATATTTTGGCAGGGGTTTGAGTTTCTTCATTGGTTTCAATGTTGCACCAATCATTGACTTCAACGGTTCCGTCTTTTCTGTCCAGATCTGAAACTCCCATCCACGATCCTTGGCGTACTCATTAGCCGCTTCCCACTTATTCATGTTCTTGACGTAGGTATAACCCTCAGAGATGTATCGTTTGGTGCGTCTTCCACCGGTGGGTGGTTTTGTCTGTGCCTCTGGTTTGATCTCAACCAACACAGTTTTGTTTTCAAAAACAATCTTGAGATCCATGAAGTACCGATGATACTTGCGATCAACCTCATACAGATAGGGGATGACAACTTCCTCACTGCTCCACTTTTTCACATTAGGATTTTCGTCACACCATCGAAAACAATGACGTTCCCACATAGAACGATAAATAATATTCGTGGGATCACCTTCATATTTGTGTTTATTCTTGGGTGTGAATTTGCCTTTATATGCCACAGTTTCCCTATAAATACCCTTACAATAATTCATTTATTTAGAGTCGAACTATGGCACTACCACTGGAAGAACGAAAAGCGAGACGGGAAGCACAACGTCTGCGAGGTAACACAAACACTGCAACGACACCTGAAGAAGAGGTGATTGCACAACGAAAAGTGGAACCCGAAGAAAACGCCGTTCCTGAAACTACAAAGGCACCTAAGTCCAGAGCAACTCGAAAGTTTCAATACCCATTGTCGGGATTAGAAACTGCTCCTGCTAGAATTTCATTTTCTTCATATTACATTGAACCTTTCTTCGATCTTACGGAAGTGCGTAGCACAGATGACCGTAACTTGGCAAAACAAGGCGAAAAAGAAGAGGAACAGAAAGAGTACACATCATTCGTTGAAGACGTGCAAAATGCGGCAAAGGGATTGGCAGAATATGTACAATCATACAAGCGAACCGACAAGGGAGTGTTTCAGGGTTCGGTCACATTACCTTTACAAAAGAATCTATCATTTACCGATGGAGTATCATACAACGTTGCTGAACTTGGATTGATTGCGACTGCGGGTGAATTGGGTAACGCATCACTGGACAATGGACGAATTGGTGGTGCGGCAAAAGCATTGGGGTCTCAGATAGCAGCAAAAAGTGGAACGCTTGCAGCTAGTGCTCTTGCGGGTGCAGGACTAGGTAAGTTGGTGGGAAGTACGGGTGCAGGTTTTCTTGCTGGTGGTGTTGGAGGTACGTCTCTTGCAGATCAAGCAGGTGCTGCTGCAAAAGCGGCAAACAGAGTATCTGCTGCACCGAACGAAAGAACACAGTTTGAAAAGGTCAACCTTAGAAACTTTGAATTTTCTTTTAAAATGATTGCAAGGAATCGCGCTGAAAACCAACAGATAAAACAGATTGTTAGATTCTTTCGAGAAGAAGTCTATCCCGAAGCGATTCTGGTAGGAGACGCTCCATTGGCCTACGAGTTTCCTAATGTATTTCAGATCGATATACGAAATGGGAAAAACGGTGAACCTGCCCCAAGAATTCAACGGTGTTACCTTGAATCAGTTGTGACCAATTTCAATTCCACGTCGGTGGGTCTATATGATGGCGAAGACTTTATGGAAGTGGATATTTCGTTACGATTCAGAGAGATCACCGCTCTCGATAAAGGCAAGATTAGGAAGGGATACTAATGTCTAATTACTTCAACAAATTTCCTAAAATCGCATATTTTTTCGGTGACGAGACTTCTCCGACAGTCTTTCAGGAATTGAACAAATACACAGATCTTATTGATCTCTATCGGGATGATGCTGGTGCATATATCGAGTATGAAATAAAAGACGGAGAGAGACCCGACACATTGTCATATCTCTTGTACGGAAAAAGCGAGTATGAATTTACCTTTTTCCTTATGAATGAACGTCTCCGTGAAACTGGTTGGCCTATGACACTTCAACAAGTGTATGATCGTGCACAAAATGATCTATTCAAGAACTACACATGTAAACTTTTGTTGTCAACTGCGGATTCTGCCGCAGAGTTTTCTGACATCTATCCGGCCGGAACATCTGTTCTTGTTAGTGGAAAGTCAGGAACAGTGATTCGAAAAAATCTAGATGTGGGTGAAATAACAATCGCGTCAGATAGTGATCTGACCGGTTCCGTTACCTTGGCGTACCAAACACCAACAACCGATCCACAGACTATTGGTGCATCACTATCCAACACTGTGTATGAATATGAAGGAACACATCACTACGAAAACGACTCTGATCAGTGGTTAGACAAATACTTTGATGATTTGTCTGGTGCCACACTCAAAACAAACCTAGACTATCTGATCGACCAAAATGACGAATCAAAGAGAATTGTCGTCCTAAAGAAAGAACTCGTGGGTCAGTTGGTTGGTGAACTTAAAAGGTTATTGACCTAATAATGAGTGTATCAAGTTACAGAATACTTAGCGCTGAAGTAATCCTATCAAGCAATAGTGAAAGGACGAGCGTGGTTGATATCAGTAAGAATATTATTGAGTTAGTATTCTATGAGAGTCTGTCCAAACCTTATGTGGATGGACGACTTGTTATGGTCGATGACTTTGGTTTTCGAAACGATCTATCTATTCAGGGCACAGAACGAATTGTTCTCAGTATTGGTTCTGGAACAGAAGGTGAAGGAATCATCAATAAGACGTTTTTCTTTTCGAAAATAAACGACTCCATAAAGAACAACGAACGAAGTGAAATTCTATCGATCGATCTGGTAGAGGAACATGTTTACGTCAATTCTATTAAGTCGATTAGTCGATCATATTCTCAGACACTTGAGGACATGGTCATCGACATTGCTGACAGAGACTTAGGCAAGACCATCGTTAAGACTTCCTATTTCGACACAAGTGCTCAGGGAGAGAGAAAGGTAATTGTACCCTACCTCAGTCCACTTGAGGCGATGCAGTGGATAGGCACACGGATGACTACCAAAACAGGATCGCCAATTTATGTTCACGGGGATTTGTACAGTAACGCACTGTATATGTCAGGACTTGATAAACTAATGCAAGAGAGTGTAGTCAACGAGAAATTGCCGTTACGATATGACGATGCATCTAGTAGTGGTGATGATGAACAGGATATCAGGAAAACATATACACAGATTTCTAATTTCAAAGAACTTGACGGAGAGGATTCTTTGGCACTCTATGAAGAGGGTGCGATCGGTTCATACTATGCAAACATAGACGCGGGAACAGGTCAGGTCTTTGGCAATCATATCACAGTACGTGACATACTAGACGATTTTTATACCAATGGATTGATTGACAAAAATACCACACAGTCAATATTTGATCCCTCGTTATATATCGATGGGATACCTTCTGATGAGTATAATTCGTTGTACATTCACCAGATAACATCATCTAAGACATATAATCAGTATAAAAGTTATCACGACGAAACGCCTCAGATAGATGGCAATACATTATTTGAATCTCGACTCAAGATTAAGAACAAGATCATTCGTCAAATACTGAAGAAAAATACCATCGACATAGAGATGGATGGTGCTTTGTTTTTAGAAAAAAAGATATCGGTCAGTCGAAAGATGCGTGTTCTTTTCTTGAACCCTAACAGTCAACAGAACTTTTCATCGCCCGAAACGAACATTGATTCAAGAAAGTCTGGGGATTATCTTCTTACGAACATATCACATCGAATGATCGATGACTCACATACAGTGACTTGCCGAATGGTTAAACTAGGCGACATACCGAGCGACTTTGTACTATGAACGTTTTAAGACCAATACAAAAAGAATTCTATGGTGACGACTATCGATGGTTCTTTGGTACCGTCATTAATGCACAACCACCTGCTGGTCTTGAAGGACGTGTCAAGGTGCGTATTAATGGTGTTCATAGTCCACAAACGGAAGACATACCAGAAAAAGATCTTCCGTGGGCGCAGGTTTTAATACCCTCAACTGAGGGAGGAGTGAGTGGGTATGGTCGCATACCACAACTTCTTGCTGGATCGTTTGTCTTCGGAGTATTCCTTGACGGTGCATCATCTCAGATACCTCTTGTGATGGGTTCGTTGCCTCGTGTGGAGTTTCCATCATCTATTCAACGGGGACGCATTGGTCTCACTGAAACCACCACACGATTGCAAAATTCTGTGACCGAAATCTTGTTGAACGACCAACTGCAATCTACATCGGTTCAGTTACGCCGTCAACAGTCTATGAAGTTCTTTCTGGACAACGGATACAATCTAATACATTCTGCCGCCATTACAGGTGCATTACAAGGCAGATCAAAGTTTCAGACTTATGGAGACGATCTTATCTCCGGAATCGCAGGTTGGGACAGATATACATCAACCGGTAGTCGGTTCAATGGTTTGCTGTCATTCTCACAGAACTTTCAACCGTCTTCTGACTGGCGTCTGTACTCTATTCAGTTGCAGTACGTATTATTTGAATTGAGAAATCGTTTTGGTGCAGCGAACAGAAGACTTCTAAATACCACCGATATTAAATCAGCAAGTGCGGTAGTTAATGAGTATTATCTTTTCACAACAAATAACACAGAGAATCTTGCACAACTCGCATATGATGAGGTGTTCGTATGAGTGATTATTCTAGCGCAAAGGATAAACTAAATCAGACGTTAAAGAACAATCGAAATCTTGCGGGTAAGGATGTTATTGAGTCGCAGGCACGAAATGCAGTTGATGCGACCAAGAACTCTCTCGAAACACAAGCGGGTGCAATCGCTGGAGAGATCAATGGTGGAATACAATCTCTGACACAGAAGTTTGACAAAGCGCAGGGATTGTTGAATAATACTACTACCGAAGGATTGCTTAATAGTGCATCCAAAAGTATTGAAAACCTTACGTCTAATGTAGTTGATAATCTTATTGGTTCGATCACTACACCAACAACATCTAAAATTGCAATTACATTTAAAGAACTCGATCTCGGCAATGGTCTGACCATTCAGGTACCAGATACTTCTTCACTTGAACCTACGGGTGGTGCAGACACAATTTCAGGTGTTTTGAAACAGATTACTGGACTCGATGTGGGTGGAGGTGATCTACAGAAACAGGTGTTGGACGCATCACCGGACGGTCTTCTCAAGGCAGGTGCAAGGATTGAAGGTAAAATTGGTGCGTTTACCAGTGAGTCGATTAACTCTCTTGCCACTGCCTCAGTCACAAGTGTAACTGATAAACTTGAAGCGACCGGTGCACTTGCAGATGTGAATAGAGGAGTGAAGTATATCGACACTTCACAAATCGAAGCGGACTCTACACAACCAAACTTTGGTGAAGTTGTTTCAGGATCAATCGCAACAATCACTCCAACATCGCCTGGCAACACTGCTGAATTCAATGCGATGATTGCGAATGCAAAGACAAAACCCCTTGCGGACTTGCAATCATTGGTAACAAAGGATCTCGAAACAAAAGTGAATCTTGTCGCAGGTGCAAATGACTTCTCACAATTATCGGGTGGAAAAGAAGGCAAACAAGTAATTCAAAGTGCACAGAAACAAAAATCTCTTCGTGACCAATATCGTGCGACTCAAGAGGAAAGGAATTCTTTGGTACAGTCAAGAGTTGCCGGAGATGGAACTACAGGTATTGTACAACAGTTAAGTGTTGAAAGTTTAACAGAGATTCGTAAACAAGTCAAGGAATTTGCACCAAGATTATCTAGTGCGGATATCAATCGCGTGATCAATTTGTCGCAGGGCAATTCACAAGAATTTTCACAGGCGGTTGAGTTATTGTTTCAATCGACAGGTAAGAGCGCTGCAGAGATTCGTGCTTTCCTCAAGACACTGGACACCACTATCACTCGTGCGACATCACCTGAAATTACCGACACAGTGTTCGATGAACCCTATGTCATAGGTTCGTTTGCAAAGGAATGGAAGAATGGTTTTGGTGACCCAGTGTTCCCCTACATATCTTCAGTTGAAGAGTTACAGGCAGAATTTAAAAATATTGTACGAGATGTTACCGAAATAGTTGTTCACTGGACAGAAACTCCCACAAACAAAAACATTGGTAGTGAAGAGATAAATGCAATTCATCTAGCAAACGGATTGGCAGGTATTGGATATCATTATGTGATTCGACGTGATGGTTCATTGCAACGTGGGCGTCCTGTAAACATTCAGGGAGAACATGCCGTCACAAACAATCACAACGAAAGAAGTATTGCGGTGGTGTTTGTTGGTGGTATTAATGCGCCTAGTGAAACACCGAATCTATTGGACTTTACCTCAGTACAATCTTTGACACGTTCACAGTTTAACACATTCGATCACATATGTCGATCTTTTTATAACGTTTTTGCGGGTGGTCAAGTCGTAGGACATCAAGACATTGACGCATTAACTATTGACCCCGGCTTTGATGTTCGTGCATACGTAAAGGCAAACTTTGATAAGGATTCTAAGTTTAGCGACCCACTGACACAAGGGCCACTGACCGTGGATGAGATTAACTCATGACAAATTTTTCAGACGAATATAGAACGCGAATAAAATCGGACAAGTCGGGACTAGGAAAAGAAGTCACTGAAGGTATACCGAAAGAAGGGTTTGCTGATCCAACAGGTCAGTTTCCAAAACGCGAATACTTCTATGACACCTCGATAAACAAGGCAGCGACCGGTGAAAAGGTCAATCGTCTTTCTATCGGTGGTGGTGATGTTGGAGTTGATCTAGAACTACCAGATCAAGAACCGTCTATCTTTCCGTTTAATCAGATACAAGAAACACCATCGGGACACTCGTTTGAGATGGATGATACGCCTGGCGGTGAACGAGTTCTTATCAAACATCGAACAGGTGCAGGGATTGAACTCCGTGCGGATGGTTCTGTTCTCATATCAACCCGCAGACAACGAGTAGAAGTTGTTGGTGGCGATTCAAAGGTAATCGTGGAGGGAGAAGGTGATCTTGTTTACAAAGGTAATGTTGATCTACGTGTCGACGGTGATTTCAATGTTTCTGTTGGCGGTAACTATAACCTTAATGTCGCGGGCGATAAAGTCGAAGATATCAAAGGAAGACATACCAAGACAGTAAACATGGATCAAAACTATGTGATACGCGGAACACGAGGTTGTCAGACTATCGGTCTGAGTACCGACACTGTGTTGGGTGATCGTTATGTCGTTACCAAAGGCAACAACAATATGCTCACCGAAGCATCCACTGAAATTTTGACCGGTCAAGATTTGATTACTACTGCGGTTAATGAGTGGGTGTCAGCTGCATCAACAACCAATCTCGCGGCAAGATCTCTTTCTGCGATTGGACAAAAGGGTACATTTGGTGGCCCCAACCACGATTACTATGGTAACACGTATGGTGGTAAGCCGGGCGAGAATACAAATCTATCCACATTCTATGGTGTGTTTGTGGGGCGTGCGACCGAAGCAATTCATGCAGACTATGCAATGAAAGCGACAGAGGCAAAGTTTGCAGAAGGTGCTGCAAAAGCACTCAAAGCCGCTTCAGCGCCTAAACCCGTCACACTTCCACCCGCAATACCCGAAGAAGGTATTATGCCTTACAATCCACTTGAACCTGCTGCACCATTACCTACGGCAGATATTACAGAACTCTTGTTATCAACATCAAAGTATGGTATACGACAAGTGGGTGTTGATCCTGAACTTGAAGACAAGATTCGTCGATCCGATGAATACAAAGATCTATTCAGTCATGATCCATCTATTCATGAAATTCGGTCTAAGTTAAGAGATCCGGCACATCTCAACAACGGAGAGTTTACGAGTTATCTTGTAAGTGAAGGTAAACTGAACTCGACGTTCAAATCTAATCTACCCACTAATATCGGTAGAAGTGCCGCGAAAAAAGGAACATTAAGATTTGGTACAGAACTGATTGGCAACAACCCTGCTGACAATCGCAGTAAACGATTCAAGGTGAATAGAACATGAAGATATTAATTGATCCTCAGTACAAACCTTCTGGTGAAATTACCTCTGCGACTAAGTTAGCGAGTGGAATTACGTGTGCCAAATTTCTGGGTGGTATTGGAAGTCGAACTCAGTTTAAGAAACTCTATAATGAATCGTTTGGTGGGCCTGTAGACCGACTACAGGTTGCACGTAATCTGGTGTTACACGCAAAGGCAATGAATACAGTGTTGACTAGTCAAGAATTTGAACAACACCGACTGATTGTGTCGGATGGCATCTACGAACCATTCTACGATTTGCCTCGTGACATCAAGGAGACTGCTGGTGGTTTCAATGCAGAACGTCGATTTGGACGTGGTATTGGTTATCAATTAATCGATCGTAATGGCAAAAGTGATCCAAGTAAAACATACGAACTCGCAGTATACTGGAAAGATTACATCGACTACAACGAGTTGGAACTTGCATACGACACATTTGATCCTAGTGGTGATCTTGTTGCATCAATTCTATTGACCATGCCAGAGGTTCCTGAATCATTTGATGTGCAATTCAATTATGGTTTGAAAACAACTTACAATGGTACGCTACAGGCAAAAAATGAGTTGTTAGAGATCCTACCGGATTGATATAAATAAAAAGAAAAGGTTTCATTGATGGCAAAGGTTTTTTCCAGAGACGACGGCAATCTGAGTCAGAGTAGACGTGTAACACGTACTCGACTGTACTCCGACATTGACCTAAGTTTAGATGCGAGAATTGCGCCCCTTTATTCTGAAGGGGATGGTGATATTCTACGCAAGACCGATGCTGCGTCAGTGAAACAGGCAGTAAAGAATTTGTTGTTGACAAATCGTTTTGAGAAACCCTACGATCCAAACTTTGGGGGTGATCTGAATGATCTGTTGTTTGAGTTAGCAGATCCATCTACTGGTGATGAGATTGCAGATCGTGTTGTTGATGCGATTGAAACCTACGAACCAAGAGCAAAGATTTTGGATTTAAAGGTAGTCGCAACACCCGATTATAATTCTGTGTCTGTTGTATTAGAGTTTCGAATTGTAAACTCACAGATATCAGATACGTTACGAGTTAAAATTGCAGACACCGCTGCGGCGGTTACTGCGGTGCCGCCGGTAACACCACCGGTTGAACCAGAAAACATTATATTATCAGAAGAAAGAGAAAGATTACTTACCCTAGATAATCTACTTCTGAGAATTGATGGTCTTGCAATCGTTGACGGTGCTATATTGACTGTACCAGACGAAAACCAACTCTTGACACAAGACGAAATTGTATTGGTAGTAAACCAATCATAAAGAGGATAAGAAATGGCAACTACTATCAAATCAACGGATTTAGACTTTAATCAGATTAAAAACAGTCTAAAACTATTTCTGGCACAGAAGGAAGAGTTTTCGGACTACAACTTCGAAGCGTCAGGAATGTCTAATCTGTTGGATGTGTTAGCATATAATACTCACTACAATGCACTTCTTGCGAACTTTGCTCTGAACGAATCCTATCTTTCAACTGCTCAACTTCGTTCATCTATGGTTGGACTTGCAAGTTCATTGGGTTATACTGTGGGTTCACGGATTGCATCGAAGGCGGTTCTTCGCATGTATCTTGATTATTCATCAACTGGTGAAACCGCTCGACCCGGCTCAGTCACTTTGCCGAAGGGAACATCATTCAACGCCACTGTAGACAGTAAGACCTATACATTCAAGACCAGAGACGTTTTGATTGCAAAAGACGATGGAAATGGTCTATACTATTTTGCACTCAACAATGATACGAACGTACCTGTTTATGAGGGATCTGCTCGAACCAAAACATTCATTGCTGGCCCTGCTAGTGAAAATGACTCGTATGTCATACCAGAAACGAAAATAGATCTTGACACGGTTGAAGTAAGAGTGTATAATAGCGTAACGTCTACTGCATATGATGCTTACACTAATCTTAACACAACCACTAATATCAGTGCTACATCAAAAATATTTGTAGTTAAAGAGACACCAAATGGATTCTATGAAGTAACATTCAGTAATGGATCACGCTTAGGTTTATCACCAGAATCTGGACAAAGAATAGAAGTATTATATGATGTGGTTGCTGGCCCAGATGCAAATGGTGCACGTACATTTACTACGAACACACAGGTAAATGGTAAGTCTTTAAATATCACAACAACGACGTTATCCTCTGGCGGTGCACTCAAAGAGGGAATAGAGTCTATTCGAAAGAATGCGCCTTATCAGTATGCCGCACAAAATAGAGCAGTGACAGCAGAAGATTACTCTGCACTGGTATTAAGAGAGTTTGGAAACAATGTCAGTGACGTAAAGACATGGGGTGGTCAAGATAACATTCCCCCTCGTTATGGCATTGTATACATGTCATTAGTTTTCAATACAACAGATCCCTCAGTCATTCAGGACACAAAGGATAATATTAGAGACTTGTTTAAGGATCTTGCGGTCATATCGTTCGATGTTGATTTTATTGATCCTATCGAGACATATATCGAAGCACAGGTATTCTTTCAGTTTAATCCCAACTTAACTTCCGTGACACAATCTGTCATAGAAAACAGAGTATCGACATCTGTTCAGTCATTCTTTAACACCAATTTAGGGGACTTCGATCAGTCGTTCCGAAGATCTAATCTCTTAACAGAAATAGATGACGTAGATCCTTCGGTTCTGTCATCACGAGCAACAATCAAAATGCAGAGCCGATTTGTGCCTGTAGTTGGATCAGGTAACTATACAGTCACATATCCAACGTCACTGGCGGCTGCAGATGATAAACTTTATATCATTGAGAGTGATAACTTTAGATACAAGGGTGACATTTGTTATCTTCGAAATCGATTGAATAGTACGATTCTCGAAGTCTACAATGTATCAACCGGTCAATTGGCAGTGGATAACATTGGATCTTATGATCCGACTACTGGTGTATTAAATTTAGAAAACTTCACTATTAGTTTATTGGGTGGAGACTATGTGAAAATTACAGCATTGCCCGCAAACCAATCTACGATTACACCTCTACGAAATAATATTCTTCGTTACGATGCAGAAGAATCTAGTGCTAATGCTGTATTGAGTGCATCACTATAAATAGGATAACAAAAGAGAGTAACTAATTCATGTCAAATAGTTTCATAACAACCGATACTAAGTCACTTTTTCTTGACCTTTATCGACAGGATATTGAAGGTGTTGCAAACTATTATCTTGCATTGTCTGGTGCTGACTCATCATCGGCAGGTTTGTTTGGACAAAATCAGGCAAGAAATGAAATGAACTTTGTCAAGGTTATTAGTAACAAGTCGTTTGTTGTTCCAAACACAACATGGTCTTCTGGTCAGACATATAATGCATATGACGATAATGACCCCGACCAAACGTTATTCTATGTGGTGAATAGTTTAAATGAAGTGTTTGTTTGTATCGAATCCAAAAAGAATGATGAAGGTGTCGTACAACCTTCTACGCAAGAACCCACAGGCGCGATTGCTGTTGCATTTAACGCCAAGCAAAATACATTTTATACTTCAGACGGATACCTTTGGAGATACCTTTATAAACTGACCGGTCTTGCAATTAACAGTTTCAAAACAAATACTTATTTGCCGGTATCAAAAGTTCGAACAACAACATCGTCCATCGCAGAAATTTCTGAACAGTTTAATTTACAGAGTGGGGCAACTGCCGGCGAAATATTAAGTCTCGCAATCGATTCGGGTGGAACAGGTTACACATTTGCTCCAAGGATTACTGTCGTAGGTAATGGTACTGGAGCATCTTTTTCGTGTGAAATTGATGAAGGAAAGATTGTAAATGTCACCGTTGATTCGGATGGGTTTAAAAATATATCACACGGTTCTGGATATGACTATGCAAATGTCACATTGACCGGTGATGGTGGAGGCGTTCTTCGTGCGGTTTTTGGGCCAAAAGAAGGTATCAATGCAGACCCCGTTCGTAGTTTACGTTCTTCTCAGTTTATGGTCAACACTGAGATACAGAATAATGAAAATGGAACAATACCTCTTGCAGATCCGGTCAATGATTTTAAACAGGTCATGTTGTTACGCAATCCCACCAAATTTGGTACTGACTCAGATTTTATAGCAAACGCTGGAAATGCAATGAATTATTTCGAAGTCGTTTCCGCAACCGGAACATTTATTGCGGATGAAATTTTCGAAAATGGTGACGGTAATCAAGCAAAGGTTTATTGGCACGATAGAGTCACGTCGCCTGAAAGATTATACTATGTGCAAAACCACACTACTGGATTTAAAACATTTGGAGTAGGACAAACTCTAACAGGTACTACTGGAACACAGGCTGTGATCGGTTCTAATGGACTCAAGAATCCAGAAATTGACCGATATTCGGGTGATGTACTGTACATAAATAACCTTGAAACCGCAATTGACCGTACCTCAACTCAAACAGAAGACATTAAAATTGTCATTGATCTAGGACAAGAAGGGTAAAATATGGCAACTACATTCACATCCGCAACCTTACAGGGTACATACGATGATGATTTTGATCAGGATAAGCATTTTCATCAAATCCTGTTCAACAGTGGACGTGCACTACAAGCACGTGAACTGACACAACTTCAGACACTCATCTATAAAGAGTTGGGACGACTTGGTCGTAACATCTTTAAGGAGGGTGCAGCTGTTTCATCGGGCGGTATGTCAATCAATTCATCTTATGAATATGTTAAGATTGCATCCACAAATGCAGGTGGGGGATTTGAGGATATACCTGTTGGTACAGTATTCCGTGACCCGAACACTCTAATTGAAGCACGTGTTCTTGAAGTCCGACCAAAAAATACTACGATTGGTTTTACTCGTGATACTCTTTATGTTCAATACATCGATGCGGGTGATCAGGTCATTGCGAGCACTCCCGCCAGATTTGGTGATGATGTCACTCTTCTAGATCAATCGGGTGGTGGTTATGAACTGACAACCGAAAATGTAAATGCTTCGGGACGGGGCGTAAAAATAGATGTAGAAACCGGAGACTTCTTTGTCCTTGGTCGTTTTGTAAACGCATCCCGTCAGTCATTGATCCTCAACCCTTATGATCAATCATTCACCGGTGCAGTCGGATTTAAGGTTGTTCAAGAAGTTGTAACTGTCAATGACGATACTTCATTGTACGACAATACTGGGGGTGTAACTAATACCGCTTCGCCAGGCGCAGATCGATATCGAATCACACTGACTTTGGTTGACAAGGCGGACACTACTTCAGACGATACGTTCTTATTCCTTTCAAATATCGAAAACTCTACTATTGTTGAAAAGGTAGACGAGGACGACGCATACAACAAGATCAACAATCTTTTGGCGACTCGAACAAGTGAAGAGTCGGGTGATTATGTTGTTGATCCATTTATCATCAATTATCAAGATGATCCAGATGACGCAGATAAACTTGATTTGGTAGTATCTGCTGGTACTGCCTATGTCGGTGGTTATCGAGTTGAAAATCCATCACCTCTCAAGTTATCTGTTCCAAAACCTCAATCAACAGATACTCAGGTAAACGATGTTGTTCCTATTAATTATGGAAACTATTTCCTTGTTGATTCTGGTCAGGGCACTTCTATTCTAGACCTTGGAGAAGTAACTCTAGGAACAGTCGGAACCGATCCCGAATCCGGTACACGAATCGGTACCGCTCGTATTCGTGCAGTAGAAAAGATCACAGGCAATGCTGGATTGTTGGATGGTGCAACTCACAAAGTATTTGTAACAGACGTAAAGGTTGATGCCGGACAGGATATTTCACAAGTTAGATCGATCGGTACATCGACTGATTATTATTCACTTCGTATCAATTCAAGTGAAACCAAAGCAAAACTCTATGAAACTCAAGGCAACTCATTGTTGTTCCCCACTACACGTCCTCGTGTTGCATCAATTGGAACTGATATTGTTCTGAGAGAACAACGATTTGTCAATGCGGGTTCAGTTAGTTCAGGTACCGTAAACATTGATGCAGAATTGGGTGCAGGAGAAACATTTGTTGATCGTGAAGATTGGATTGTTTCATTGCCCGGAATCTCCTTTGTATCGTTTACTGGAACTGGGGGAGACATCGATGTCGACACTGCCTACAATGGTCAGACACTTAAAGTTCTTTACTATGTTCAGAAAACAGCAACTCTGAGATCTAAGACTCTTGTAGAGAATATCACAAACACTCTTAATCTGGTTGAGAGTGATGGTACCAAATATTACAAATTCCCTCAAGATCATGTTGATATTTTTGATGTTGATTCTGTACGTAATACAGATGCCTCTGGTATTAACATGATAAACGCTTTCACACTAGATGACGGTCAACGTGATAATTTCTATACACGAGGCAGACTCATTCTTGACACAAATGATAGCGCACCAAATCAGATCTATGTGAAGTACTCACGTCTTTCACATGGTGCTACAGGTGATTTCTTTGCTGCATCTTCTTACAATGGTCTGTCATATGCACAGATTCCAACACACGTTACCGCAAATGGTGATGAAGTCAATCTATTCAATTTCGTTGACTTCCGTTCGACCAAACTAGAAAATGATGACAACGATGGTGGTACATTCAGTAGTACATATCTCAACGAATTACCTCGTGTGGGTGACGACATTACTGCGGATATAGAATACTATCTGCCACGTAATGACAAACTGTTGGTTACTCAAGACGGTGAAGTTCAGTTGTTGATGGGTCAACAGTCACAAACACCCCAGTTCAAGCCAACTCCAGACAATGCGTTGGAGTTGTACAAGATTCAGATGAATCCAAATACGATCAACGAAAACGATCTATCGTTTACTCAGATTGATCATCCACACTACACCATGAAAGATATTGCAGAACTGGAAGCGAAGGTAGATCGACTCGAAGAGTATACTCGACTCTCGATTCTAGAACTTCAACAACGATTGTCTCCGTCGTATGATAGTGCAGGCAACGAACGTGTTGAAGTTGGTACTGTGGTCGATGATGCAACTGACCATAGTAGAACTGACACAGAGAACCCAGATCATTGTGCTTCTATTGATCCAGAGTCAGGTATCATTCGTCCTTGTGCGGTTGAAGGAAACATCAAACTCAAGTTTGATTCCGATACATCAACTGGCGTTATTCGAAAGGGTGATCAGGTCTACTTGACTTATGATGAAGAAGAATGGGCATATCAAGATCTTGCTTCTACATCTGTACAAGTGAATCCGTTCGGATCGACACAAAACATTGGTACACTCAAACTTTCTCCATCTTCGGATGAATGGAAAGAAAGTTATACTGCCGCAAATCGTGCAATCAAAGGACGTGACAAGTTGTCTGACAAACAGGCACAACTTTGGAATAACTGGCAGTGGAACTGGCAGGGACGTTCTTCCGACGATCAACAAAATGACACACAGTACTGTGGAGACGCATACGCCAGATCGGGTGCAAACTATAATGATAAGAGTGACAAATATTATAGCAGTTATTCAAATGCACAACGTTTTACTGGTGGAGTAAAACACGTAACTCGTGTGGTTGCATCTAACACACTTCGTGCACGATTCGGTAATCGTTACGTTGATTATGCTCTTGTCCCTTGGATGAGAAGTCGAAAGATCTACTTCAAGGCAACTGGTCTCAAACCTAACACTAAGTTTACACCCTTCTTCGATGGTATTGATGTTAGTGATTGGGTGAAAGAAGAGGCGTTTGTTCGTTGGTCAGAACGTGACGATGAGATCGGTAACCGTTATGGTAATCAGACACAACATCCCGATACGCCATCTGAACTTGTATCAGATGCAAACGGTGAGATTACCGGTTCGTTCTTTATTCCAAGTTCTCGATATGGATTACCAGAAATTCGTCGACGACTGAAGTATCTACAACAGGGTAAGACTGTCAACGGATTTACAGTTCGTCCTCGATTCCGTGCAGGTGTTCGTGAGTTTATGCTTTTGGATATCGACACTCCAGATTGGGAAGAAGCAGGTAGTAAGTGTTTCAACTACTATTCGAACTTAGGTTTTGCTTTACATTTCCTTCGTTGGAGAGGATTACGACATCACTCCAGTACGGTTCCTTATTCTTATCTCAGCAAAAGAGCGCGTACATATACTGCGAAAGAAATCAAGGAACGATTGGATAACATCGCTTCTGGTAATATCAATCTAATTGATCCACAGAAATCTGGATTGTGGAGTGGTTCGACTACACCCTTAACTGGTGCAGATCTAAGTGTTATCTCATCAACAAACTCAATGTCGTCGGTTCTTTCTGATTACATTACGGTCAATAAGAATCAACAGGCATCAAGTACGGTTGCTCCTCAGAACACTTTAGAGAACCCACTTGCTCAGACATTCTATGTCGATAATCCATTTGGACTGACACTGACTAAGATTCAGTTATATTTCCGAACAAAAGACACTGGTAATTTGCCTGTGTCGATTGAAGTTCGTCCAGTTGTTGATGGAAAACCATCCGAAGACATCATCGTTCCAGACTCTCAGGTATTCCTGAATCCAAGTCAGGTAGATGCAATCGGTACTGATCCAGTGTTGTCTACTGTTCAGGGACGACCCACGACATTCGAATTTGAGGAACCAATCTTCTTGCAACCAAACTGGCACTATGCAATTGTTGTCAAGTCTGCGTCGACTCAATACGAAATCTTCAGTGCGAAGACACAACAACCGGTCTTGGGTTCTACTGGTCGAACAGTAACTACACAACCAATCCCAGGCTCTCTGTTCTTACCACAGAATGGTACGACATGGCAAGAGTCAAAGGATCAGGATCTCATGTATCGTCTGGTTCGTGCGAAGTTTAATAACACAAATGGTAGTGTTGTTTTGCAGAATGCTGCACTTCCTAAGAAAGAACTTGATTACGACTATATCTACACGACAGAATCTACGGGTATTGTTGTTATCAAACAAGACAATCATGGATTGAAGACCGGTGATACAGTGACTCTTGAAGGTGCAACAGACGTTAATGGTATTACTGCTGCACAGTTAAATGCAACACACACTATTACTGCTGCATCCGCTAATCGATATGGATTTACCATTTCAGGTGCGAGTGCAACTGCAACAGGTCGGGGTGGCAACTCTTCAGGTAATGGTGTCCGAGCAGACGAAAATCTGGTATTCCATGTTGCAAACCTACAGTTAGAACATGCGATTCCTCGTTCGACATCGGTTGATACATCTGCGAAGTTTACCACTGCACAATCAGCAAGTGGAAGTCAAACTGCTTATGTAAAAGACTCTCGATATCAGAGAATTACACCTGCTCAAAACATTGACTTTACATCACCTCGTGGAATCTTCCCGACAGCAGTCGAAACTGCACAACTAGGTGCAGGAGAGAAATCTCTGGTGATTAAGGTAGATCTGAAATCTGGTAATGATTACGTTTCACCAATCATTGATTTGCAAAGAACGTCAATGATCACGGTCGGATATGCCATTGACGATCCGGCAGTGACACCAGATGTTTTGGCAGATATTCCAGAAACGTCACCTTATGGTTGTACTGGTGCATCACGTCACATCACCAAACCGGTGGAGTTGATTGAACCCGCAGTGGGAATTGATGCACGAGTAGATG
>Ga0102963_1000173_pt1 | contig 26834 bp, 23 predicted proteins | sample SalPon2_C_H2O_MG_2_FD_84522 | JGI IMG/M metagenome (GOLD analysis project Ga0102963, IMG submission 84522) | Salt pond water microbial communities from South San Francisco under conditions of wetland restoration - Salt Pond MetaG SF2_C_H2O_MG | ecosystem: Environmental > Aquatic > Non-marine... | reverse complement strand
GTCAAGGCGCGCTGCTTTTATTGCCAATATCCGTTTTTGGTTTATGCTCTTGCCTGGCTGTACCGAGATAGACGAAAAGCCTACCCCTGTAATAGTGGGAATTTCGTATGTCTTTACTGGAAGTTTTTCTACAGATTTTTTTACTGCCACGACATTTTGAGCTGCAATCGATCTTTTTTCTGATTGTGGTGATAATTTTTGGCCTGAAAAATTTGGAAGTTCAAGCTGGCAGGCAGTAACCAGCGTAGCTACGCAGCCGAACATTAAAATCTTTTTCATTGGCTTATCCTTTATTGATGGGTCCCACTTAGGTCCATGACATGAAGATTGGGCAATCAAAGCAAAACTCGTGCCATCCCAAACATTGTCAAAAAAATATAAAAACTCGAATTGGCATGTGTTTTGCCTTGGCTTCAAGGAGTTATTTCTTGGAGACTATCTTGGAAAGTGTAAAGCGATCATTAATGAGCCTCGATGTATTCGATTTTAGCCGATCAGCGTCTTTGCCGATTGGAATTTTAGCGCTGATAGCTATGATGGTTCTTCCACTACCCGCCTTTCTGCTCGATACATTTTTTATATTTAACATAGTTGTTTCTCTGCTTGTTTTAATGGTTGCAGTTAATACGCAGCGGCCCCTAGACTTTTCCTCTTTTCCAAATTTACTTTTGCTGGCGACAGTATTGAGATTAGCATTGAACGTTGCATCTACGCGGGTCGTTTTGAGTCAAGGCCATGAAGGTCCAGACGCTGCAGGTAAAGTTATCAAAGCGTTTGGCGAGTTTGTTGTAGCGGGCAACTATACGGTTGGCATCTTCGTTTTTGTGATATTAGTGATAATTAATCTTGTCGTGATCACCAAAGGTGCCGGCCGTGTATCTGAAGTATCTGCACGCTTCACCCTCGATGCTATGCCTGGCAAGCAGATGGCTATTGACGCAGATTTGAACGCTGGCATTCTTACACCTGAAGAAGCGACCGAACGCAGAGCTGAAGTTGCATCAGAAGCGGATTTTTATGGTTCCATGGACGGTGCATCGAAGTTTGTAAAAGGCGATGCGATCGCGGGAATTCTAATTTTAGCCATAAATATTATTGGTGGTTTAATAATCGGTGTGGCGCAACATTCACTTGATATTGCAACTGCCGCTGAAACATATATCCTTCTATCCATCGGTGACGGTTTGGTTGCCCAGGTTCCATCTCTTTTGCTTTCAATCGCGACAGCAATTATCGTTACACGCGTATCGTCCAACCACATGATGGCAGAACAAATTGGCGAACAGGTAGGTATTTCCAAAGCTTGGTATCCTGCAGCGGGTGTTTTGCTATTTTTAGGCTTGGTTCCGGGAATGCCAAACCTTCTCTTCGGAGCGTTTGCGCTTGCAGCATTAACAATAGCATATTTTTTACAAAAAAATGAGTTGGAAAAGACTGAGCGACAGAACGAACTAGATGGCTCTGAGGAGGAAACTGCAGCGGAGCAAAATCAAATAGGCGTTCGTGACATTACAGATAATTCCAAAATCTCCCTCTTACTTGGCTATAAGCTGGTAGAGATGGTACAAGACGAAAAAACGTCAAAACTTTTGTCGAGAATTACCTCCGTTCGGAAAGAAATTAGCCGTGCTTTGGGATTTGTTATGCCAGGTGTTCGGGTTAGGGACGAGCTAGACCTCGCTCCGAACTGCTACCAAATAAGATTAGGGCAAACAATTGCGGCAGAGGATATTATTTACCCTACCCATAAATTAGCAATACCGGGCGACAAATCAAAGACTAAACTCACTGGCATTGAGGTTTCAGATCCAAGTTTTGGTGTAGATGCGGTCTGGATAGAAGAGACTATTGTCCCTCAAGCTCAAGCCGACGATTATGTAGTTATTGAACCAGACGCTGTTTTAGCTACGCACTTGAGCCAAGTTTTAAAGAAACATGCCTATGAAATTTTGAGTCAAGATGATGTGCAAGCACTACTTGATAACTTAGCAGAAACAAGTCCAAGTCTGGTGGAGTCCACTGTCCCTAAGTTAATTCCTATTAATACATTGACTGCAGTATTGCGAAATCTTTTGAGTGAGCGTGTTCCAATTTCCGATTTGAGCAGGATACTTGAAAAACTTTCATCGATTAATATTCAAAATGTGGCCGCAATGGACCTTGCCGAAATTTTGAGGCCAAGCTTGTCACGATTAATTTTGCAGCAAATTTTAGGTGTCAGTGAACAATTACCCATCATGGTTTTTGCTCCAGAACTAGAGAAAATTTTGATGCAAGCAGTGCAACAGCACGGCTCTGACAACCTAATCATTGATGGTGAACTCGCAAAGTCAATACAAAAAGGCATCAATAAAGAGAGTGAAAAACTCAGTGCTAGGGGTCGCCCCGCAATTTTAGTTGTTGCCCCACAAATCCGACGATCAGTTTCGATGTTCTTTAGGCCTAGTATGCCAGATTTGGTTGTTTTGAGCTTCTCTGAATTGCCAGATAACAGAAACATAGACGTTGTATCAACCATCGGTCGACAAGAAGCATTAGAGCAAGTTTAACAAGGAGATTTTAATGTTAACAGTTACTGCAAAAGATTCTTCTACTGCAATGGATGAAATCGTTTCAAAATTAGGTTCTGATGCAATGATCATCTCTACCAGACGCGTTGAGACTGGAATTGAGATCACAGCTACATCAGACATTCTAGATCTAAAGTCTCGTTTAAATAAGAGGGAGATGGATCCAGTTTCTTTTCAATCTAATCGCACCCTAATAAACAAAGGGGAGGCAGGAAATATAGAATCTGTAAAAGAAACCTCTTTAAATACCAATGATGAGAATTTTAAAACGGCTTTTTTAAACGACATAAAAATGCTCTTAGACAAATATCAAAGTCAATTAACTCCAACTTTTAATGAAATGACTTTTCTCAGTGATGTTCTAGTGAAACAGGATGGGCATACACGCTTCAATAATCGATTTTCGAATAATCAATATAATCGGGAAAAATTTATTGAAATTTTTTCACGTGAAATAGTTGATATTGATCATTCTGAGTTGCTGAATTCTAGCATTATTTACATTGTGGGGCCCAGTGGATCTGGCAAATCAACTTTTGCGGCGAAACTCGTCTACACTTTAAAGGAAAAGTTTAGCGATACAGAATTTTTCCTTTTGGAAGCAAATCGAAATAACTTTGTCGAACAATCAATCCTGTCATTCTGCGCAAAAATAACCGGACTATGCTATCGAGATAAGTTGGAAGAAATTACGAATGATCACAGGATTAAAGTCGTGGAGCTGGATCTGGATACGTATTTGACTCTAAAAGAAACAAAAAAGTTAAATGCCGATGCAAAAACTTTTTTGACGATTCCTGCCGGATCAAGTTGTTCTTTGATCGCATCGATATTGAAAAAACTTAAAACGGTGAAGCCCCGAGTAGTATTTACCAAATTAGATGAGAGCGACGTAAATTTTGATGAAGTGGTTGAGATTTTCAATTTCGACTGCAAACTTTCATTTTTATCTGCTAATGCTAAATTGAGCGAGGGGTTATGTTTCGCCACAAATGAAATCATAAGCTGGTTTTTGAATGACCGGTTAGCTGAAGGCACAAATAAATGGCAACCACAATAGCTGTCTCCGGTGGGAAAGGTGGCGTTGGTAAAACAACGATATCTGTAAACTTAGCCACATGGATGGCGCGGGCGGGCACAAAAACCTTACTTGTGGACGCAGATTTGGGTATGGCTAATTCGCATATTTTGTGCGGTCTCAAGGCAGAGAAAACGGTTGAAAATTTTATTCGAAATTCAGAGCCACTTGAAGATCTTATTTATACTTTGCCCTGGGGATTAGATCTACTCGCTGGGGGCACTGGATCTACTGACGTTTTAAATGTTGATCAGATTAAACGCGGGAATTTAATCAGGTCGCTAAAACAGGTATCAACTCACTATGATGCACTTGTGGTTGATGTCGCGGCAGGCGCAAGTGATGCGTCGCTTGAATTTTGTGCTGCATGCGAAAAATTAATAATCGTTATAATGGGCGAGCCTACTTCGTTCATGGATGCTTACTCATTGATAAAATCAGCGCACTTAGATTATGAATTGGATAACTTTGGAATTGTTGTAAATCAATCTGCATCAAGGCAACAAGCCGAAGCTCTTTTTGAAAAGTTTAAATCGATAACAGGCAAGTTTATTTCGGTGAATCAAGAGTTTTTAGGGTATGTGCCAGCATCAGAAAAAATTCGAAAATCTATCGTTTCGCGAAGCCCAATAATGATAACGAGACAAGCCACTTTAGAAGAAACCTGTTTTTCGACATTAGCTAAAAACACTGAAAATCTTGATAAAAATGAGTATCAGGGGCTAACGATCTACTGAGGTGCTAATGAAAACAGGTTATGTTACAGATAAGCAAAATAGATCAGCTCTCATAGAGAGTGAGTTAGCGTCGGTAAAAAAGATCGCGTATCATTATTTTGGTCGTATAAAAAGCGCTGTGGAAATAGAAGATTTGTTGCAAATCGGTTTTCTTGGCTTAGTTGATGCCAGTCACCGCTATATTGAAACTGAGCAAGGTAGCTTCAAAGCATATGCTAGTATACGAATAAAGGGATCGATAGTAGATTATCTTCGTAAGTCGTCCAATCTTTGTAGGACTACAATTGCAAATCGGAAAAAGCTATTAGGGGCTGAAAAGTTTCTGTTGGACAAATTAGGACGGTTACCAACTGATATCGAGCTAAGCGAAAACCTTGGTATCAGTTTGGACGACCTGTTTACCTGGCGCAAAAACTTTCAGGCCAACCAGCTCCAATCTCTCGACGAAGTACACAATGAGTTCTCTGAATGGTTTGCTGACTTTACTGCTCCGGTAGAGGATCAAATATATTTGGATGAGCTCAAAAAAGGCCTGAGAATTTCATTAGATGGGTTAAAGCCTAATGAAGCACTAGTCTTGCAATTATACTATGTAGAAGAGCTCAACATATATGAAATTGCTGAAATAATGGAAATATCAACTGGTCGTGTGTCTCAATTAAAGTCTGCTGCAATTAGTTTTATTAGGGATGATTTACGTAAACGAGACTATATTTAATTTTTGGCATGGTCTTTGCTAATACTCCTTAGAAACCCTAAGGAGATATAAATGTTTGGATTGATAAGATCTGGAATGGCGACCGCGATGCATGAGTTGTCGGTTGTTTCCAACAATATAGCTAATGCAGGCTCCACAGCATTTAAAAAAAGTGATGTAAGCTTTTCAGATTTATATTCAACTGCAACACCTTATTCAGTTCCAAGAACCTCCGTAGGTCAAGGCTCAACCGTGTTCTCCACTAGGATGAGCGAGGCACATGGGGGGATCATGGATCGCGGTGGTGCTTTGAATTTAGCAATTGTAGGTTCTGGATATTTCACAGTCTCACCACCCGATGCGACTGGAGCGCCTTCAGGCAGCTTATTTTTCTCGCGAAATGGTGAGTTTAGCATTGATAAAGATGGCTTCATCCGAGCTGCAGATAACAGTTTTGTGATGGGGAGCCCTGCTGTCAATGGCGTAACGCCGCCAGTTGTTGCTGCAAACTCTCTAAACCGTATTTCAGTTCCATTTTCGATTGTAAGTAACGATGAGACAATACCAATTTCAAATCTAGAAATTGGGGCTGACGGCTCTGTGTCTGCTACTTATGGACCTGATGATGTTCGTCAAATTGGACGAATTGGCATGGCGATCTTTCCAAATCAATCCGGCCTAAAAAATTTGGGTGGCGCTACATTCACACAGACTACAGCCTCTGGAGGTGCAATTTTCGGTTCTGCGGGAGATATCGGCTACGGAACATTACAATCAGGTGCTGTGGAAACATCGAACGTCGACATTACCAAAGAAATGACTATAATGATGCGTTCCCAACAGCAATTCAATGGCGCAGCTCGCTTGCTTCAAACTAACGCTGACATGGTCGAAAAGCTTACGCGTTAATATGAAAAACGTGGTTGCGGCTTACGAAGTCTTTGATTAATCCGCAATCACATTTTGAAGTTATCCAGAGTACAATTCCCAGAAAATGATTTATTATATAAAGTTGCAAAGATTTTTTTGTTTTTGAGATCAATTTTTATTAAATGATTTGCATCAAAGATGTGCAAATCCGTCTTTGACAGCGCGACCTCCAGTTGATCAATTTCTAACCCGTTCATATTGACACTTATTAGCTCGTTTGTGCTTGAGTATTGATAGCGTGCATTCAAAGTTCCAAGCCCACTCAGCTCACACTGCGCACGAATAGTATTGAAACGGCTTAGCACTCCCGATTTTGAAATGACAAGAAATACCCCAATTAAGCCGACGAGTAGGACACCTAACAAAGCCTTATTGTTCATTCGGAGTAGCCTTCCCTGCTTCAATAAGACGCGTTGCATCTTCTAAGGAAACTTCGACGCGACTGCCCGCAAAAAAACGCATGTCATTTATCATGACCTCTTTTGAAATATTAATGACTTGGAACTTAGAGTTAATAGTATCATCGATACCTGCATCAGGCATGTCTTCACTCGCCGTTTGAGATTGGCTCCCTAAATTATTGTCATGCGGTTGTTTGACTTTTTTCTCAGAAGCGTCTCCCAGTAATTCTCCTATAGTTACCACATTATCTAGTTCTAGTAGCTCGAGACGTCTTCTAATTATCCACGTTTGTGCTGCAAGATTTCCAAGCCGCCGATTATCATTTTTTTCTGAGCTATATTTTTCGCGCAAAATATTTAAACCTGCCTCAAGCGTTTCTGAAGAGGTAAGGTTTAGCCACTTATTTCGCGCACTTGAAACTTGAGCGTTAAATTTAATATCCACCATTTTTTATCCTTTGATTCAACTTGGCATCATCCTTGCAAGAAGTGGGCCAAGATTATGAAGGATTTCACATGTTGAAAATAGCAGATCATTTGGGAATTCACCAACATGCACTGCAATTGCGTGCTCAAAGGAATGAAATTTTGGCGTCAAATATTGCTAACGCCTCTACTCCAAATTTCAAAGCCCGTGATTTAGATTTCTTGAGCGAACTGGAAAAGCACCAGCCAGGCGAAGCAATGCTATCGTCAAATCAGCAACACATGAATTCACTCCCAACAACAAGTGGACCAGTTCAATACCGACTTCCCACAGCTGAAAGCTTGGATGGCAACACCGTTGAGCTGCATGTCGAGCAAATGCAATTCGCTGAGAATGTGATGAAGTATCAAGCTTCCCTAAATTTTCTAAATAATAAAATAACTGGCCTAATGTCGGCGATAAAAGGTGAATAGAATGGCATCAAGTCTTTCAAACATTTTTGATGTTTCGGCACGCGCGATGAGTGCACAAATGATGCGGCTTAACACGGTTGCTTCAAACTTGGCGAATGCCCGATCAACCTACACAAATAAAGAGGATGCCTATCGCGCAATCAAGCCTGTTTTCACAACCGTATATGCAGACCATGCGGCTAAAACTGGCATAGCTTCCGTAGACGTAGAATCCTTTGTGAGGGTCGATCGAGAGCCAACTGCAGAATATCGACCCGATGATCCTAAGGCAGACGCGGACGGCTATGTGTACGCTGCCGCTGTAGATACAGATGAAGAGATGGTTGAAATGCTTGATGCGTCAAGAAATTATCAAAATAACATTGAGGTCATTACAACTTTAAAGGCCTTGATGATGCGTACAATTAATCTGGGCAAGTAAGGAAAAAGTAATGAGTACGGCAAACGATGTTACGGCGAAAGCTCAGCAAGCGTTGTTCGACAAACTTGGAATTAATCAGGCCAAGAAAATTGAAGAACTGGGCGCAAAGCAAACTCTTGGGCAGCAAGACTTTCTAAAGCTAATGACGACGCAACTTCAAAACCAAGATCCGTTTGCACCGATGGAAAATGGTGATTTTATTGCCCAAATGGCGCAATTTTCGACTGTTTCTGGAATAAAAGATGTTAACGACACGCTTTCCGGTCTTGCTAGTGAATATGATAAGGCGCGCATTGCAACAGCTGCTAGCCTAGTTGGCCACTCTGTACTGATACCTGGTAATATTGCGCGACCAGATGAAAATGGCGAAATACATGGCGTATTGGATTTGCCACAAGCAAGCTCTTATACAACCATGAATTTTAGTGATCCAGAAACTGGGGAACTAGTTCATTCAATGACACTTGGAGCGATCCCTTCGGGTTTAAACGGCTTTAGCTGGAAAGATCTTCCTGCAGACTACAGAGATCGTGAAAGTAAGTTGAAAATCGAGGCGTTGGTAGATTTCGGTGACGGTGTACAGTCGTTAAGCCCATCGATTTTTGCTGAAATATTGTCTGCGTCCTCCGGAAATGATGATGGCGGCGCCATTACTATCGATTTGGCCGATTATGGTGCGATTGATGCAAGCACCGTTGACAAATTCAAATAGGAGTAATCTGAAATGTCATTCTATACAGCTCTTACAGGACTTAATGGTGCGCAAGCTGATATTTCAGCGACATCGAACAACATCGCCAACGTTGGAACGACCGGTTTTAAACGTAGTCGTGCAGAATTTGGTGACATTTTTGCAACTTCACCTTTACAAAACGCATCATCATCAATTGGTTCGGGTACAATTCTTAAGGGTATCAAACAGCAGTTTACTCAAGGTAACATTGCCTCATCTTTGAATGCTCTTGACTTGGCTATTTCTGGCCAAGGATTCTTTGCCCTGCAGCCTTCGCTCACCTCATCACAGACCGTTTATACCCGTAATGGTTCTTTTAACGTCGACAACGACCGATATGTTGTTGATAGTGCCGGTCAGTACTTGATGACTTATCCAGTCAACACCGACGGCTCTGTAACTGCAAAAGACCTAGACAGTGCGGTCCCACTGCAGCTTCCAGTTACATCTGGTGATCCAAAAGCGACCTCTAATATTCAGTTGGGTGTTAACGTTCCTGCCGATGCTCCAGTAATTACGACACAAGAGCAATTTGCAGATGGCTATTCGTTTAATCCGGACGACGCGAGCACCTACACAAATTCTACATCGATTACAATCTTTGACGACTTGGGTAATCCCACTATTGCGACAATCTATTTTATTAAAACACAAACTGCATCGGCTGATGACCCAACAAACAAGTATGACACACGTTTGGTTATTAATGATACAATTATTGATCCTAATCTTGTGAGTGCCGTTGATGATGCTGGAGCACAAATTTTTGTTGATAGATTTGGGAACCAAACTACTCAAGTGCCTGATGATAACTATTTCTTGGAAGGTAAAGGATCACCTCTTTACAAACTTGATGACCTAAAAAAGCAAGTCGACTCGGAACCTGCCTCAATTACTGGTGCGCAAGCTGGCTTTGACTTTGGTGAGGAAGGTGACAAACTTGTTGAGATTGTAACGGATCCTCTAATGTTTGGTGCGACGCGTGAAGGTGGTAAATCCGATAGTGACATTTTTTGGGGCAAAGACTTTTTATTAGTAAATGTTGATGACTCCGATGCTCCAGTTTCGATTGATCTGCGCCCTGGAAAATATAATGCCGAGCAACTTGCAGCTGAAGTCGAACGCGCGATTAATGAGGCCTATGGCGACGACAAGAAAATTCAGCTATATCAGAACGTTGATGACATTTTGACTTTGGATTTCTTTAAGCTGAACACCACGGATGGTACATCTGAAGGTTTGAATGAAGTGATTGAAATCGACTTACTTCAAGACAGTTATGTGACAGATTTTAGTGGAATTGATCCCGAAGGCTCATCTCCTGACTTCACACGCTCAGAGTTTCTAACACACGTTCAAGAGCGCATTAACCAAGAGTTAGATAATTATGCATACTCATTTGACACAGATGGTAATTTTACCGGCAACGCTGCGGAATTGGGCGTTGAGGGTAGAATGTTTGCGAGTATTAAAGGTTCTGAAATTAATCATCCACTAGGTTCCGCCACGGGTGAACAACAAGCGATTGGTTTCGACTTAACACATACCATTACTAAATTGGTCGCTGATGAGGCGAATGCAACCATGTCAGTTGCGGCAGCCAAGTCTGTAATAGGTGTAAATGCCACGGCTGCAACAGCAGACGTAGTTTTGAATGGTAATGGTTTTGCAGCCGGCGATACCGTGACCTTAACGCTGTCCGCTAATGGCGAAAATGATAAAACCCTCACAATAACCTTGGATGCAAATTCTGCCGCTAGTTTGGATGCTATAGCTGATGCTTTAGAAGCCGCCGATGGAACGTTAACAGGCTATACTTTAACGTCTGATAGAAACAACAACGATGGATCTTTTGTAGTCAAGCGATCCGATGGTAAAAACTTCACTGCTGCAATTAGTACACAAGATGCTGATGGTGTAGGTAGCACCTTGGCCGCAATATCTGTCACGTCAAATGATGGCGTGGAAAGTCAAAAAGAAGTTCAATTGGTTTCGCAAAGCTTAACAGTGGTTGCCAAGGAAACCTATAACCTTTCCGCATCTGGCATTACCCTTAGCTATGTCGCAGATACTGACGCAGATACGATTGATGATATAATTGCGGGCCTCCAGTCCCATCCTGATTATGATGCAACTGTGTTTACAATTGCTAAGGACGCGAATGGAACTTCCATCAAAATTTCATATACGGCCGTTGGCCCAGTTGACTCGACTGCATCATTCTTCAGAGCGGCCGGTCCTCAACTAGACGACGTCGATGTAAACAGGTATCTTGCTTACTCTTATTTCGGTGACCGACCAACTTTGCAGGTTTATGATAATGAAGCTATTCTGGGATCTAACTCAATTTCGTATGATCCTTCGCAGAATACACTTACTATCAAGCTTCCTGATGGTGTTTCTAGCGAAAATTTCAAATCAAGTAGCATTCTATTAATAGGTGAAGATGCTACCAGCGAATTAAACGGTCGGGAATTGCGAATTCTGGAAACAACTGCAGCCGGTGATTTACGAATAGACACAACCGGTTTAGGCCTGCCTGAAACAATTAGCGCAACAGTCAAAAATGCGGGTATATCACTATTCTTTAATCCATCGCAAAACGTTGAAGCTTACTTTGAAGGCTCTGAGCCCACTGTGGACGGTGTTTTAGAGACATTTGACAGTAAAAAGATTGTGATCCGAGAAATTGGATCATCTGCGAATCGCAGAAGCGATACGTCCAGCAACACCAGCGCCTTTGCGATAACTTCTAGCGATGTTGAGACTGCCGCAGCTTTAGGTACACTCGGCTTAGATAGTTACATTGATGGGGCTAAAATCGCATCAATTGGTTGGGTTAATAGGCGTAATCCACCGGTTCAGGTATCTTTTGATGAAATCAACCAGCGCCTCTCGTTTACTGTAGATCGTACTGTTTTAGGAACCGGGACAAGCAGTAACTTTAATGCCTTTACGGTTTATGGTGCCGCAGACGCCGATAGCACTAATGGCATTGGGATCCCAACTGCAAACAATGCTTCTCAAGTTCTTATCCGTGGTGGCGAAGTTTTACATGCTGGCAGCTTAATTGCCGATGGTGATGAAATTCAGCTAAACGATAAAAGGTATGGTATACAAGTTGGCTACAATAGCGACACAAAAAACTTCACTGTATCTTCTGGGACAACGGGTGAAACAATTGCGGCAGACGGTGCACTTGGTGTGGATACAGCGCAAAAAGCATCTAATATTCAAATTGGGCGTCGCAACCTTATTGGTGCTGGTGTGATTGATCCCAGTGAAGTTATTGACTTAAACAATCAAATAATTGGCAACGGTTCCAATATCTTGATGGGCTTTGATTCAAATAGTAATGATTACCTTTATACTGGCGGCACCGGCTTGGCTTCCGATGCAGCTGTTGCAGTAGGTCGCGCCGCCCAGAGTGATTTGACAGAGGTGTTTCGTCTTAATTCAACAAACGGCGAAAATGTTTTTAACGTTTCCGTCAACGGTATTAATGGAATTATTGAAATACCTGCCGGTAATTATGTTGGCACTACCCTCGCGACAGCTCTGGAACAGCGTATAAATCAAATTTCAGATCCTGAAACGGGTGAAGTCGTCGGTGGCGTAAAAGTTCGATATTCGCCATCTGACAATAACTTTACTTTCACAACTGGCACGACAGGATCAACAAGCACTATCAAAGTTAAAGGCACCGCGAGGCTCGGCCTTGCCGACGTCCCACTAGGCGTTGGCTCTGTACCAAAGATTTTTAACTTAGTTCAGGCGACTAACGCCGATGGCGTAGCACTTTATGTAGATGCTTCTGGTAATGTTGTCACTTCTCCGCCTGAAAATTTAGTCGAAGGGTATTATCCACTTTATATCGATGAAGGGGAATTGACCTTTGACAAAACGGGTCGATTGGTTAGCCCAAGAAACAACGTTAGTTATGAACAGCAAGCAGAAGGCTTCTCGATTTCGCTCGACATCGATTATTCAGCGTCAACACAGTTTGCCCAACCATTCTCGGTTCTATCAGTTGAACAAGATGGTTTTACATCTGGTCGATTGGACGGTTTGGAAATTGATAGCTCAGGTACAATCCGTGCAAACTATACAAACGGCCAAAACACGCCACTTGGTAAAATTGTTGTTGCGAACTTCAATAACCAAAATGGTTTGAAACAAATTGGTAACGCAACTTACGTTGAAACAGCGGTTTCTGGTACACCACAAGTTGGCGAAGCGGGCTCGGAAGGTTTTGGGAACATACTGTCTGGTTCGCTTGAACGTTCCAATGTTGATATTACGGAAGAACTAGTGAACCTAATTACAGCACAACGTAACTATCAAGCATCGGCGAAAGCGATTGAAACCACAACATCGCTCACTCAGACAATTATTAATATTCGAATGTAGTGGAGTGGCTTTATGGATAAAATGATTTTCACATCATTGAATTCGATCAGGAACTTGTATGATCAGCGTTTTAATATTTCGCAAAATATGGCGAACATTTCTGTTCCTGGTTACAGACGAGAGCTTCCAAACGAAGGTGGATCTGCATTCCTAGAGCAATATAATCAGCTTGGCCCTCGCGCCTATGCCCTTGAAACTGGACCAAGCCAATTTTCCTATAAAAAGGGATCGCTGAGCCTTAGTGGAAATAAAACTGATATTGCAATTACTAATGATAGTTTCATGCTAGCGACGAATGAAACGGGCGATATCATTTTCACAAGGCGTGGCGACTTACAAGTTACTAAGGAAGGTATTCTGCAGAACGGGGCTGGAGAAAAAATACTGAGTGAAAATCTTGAGCAAATTCAGCTACCGTTTTTTTCAGATATAAAAATCTCACGTTTTGGGGAAATTTTGTTGGATACAGCTGACACTCCATCAGGAATTTTTAACTCTTTCGGTGTAATAGCCTCTGCAATACCTGACGGCTTTGATTTATTAAAAGATATTGATGGTAAAATTAAAGCCTTTAGCGATAAAGAGATAGCCGCTGACCAGTCTGGAGAGTTTATTCAGGGAACCATTGAGCTTTCGAACGTTAACCCAGTTGAGGAAATGGTTGCTTCAATTGATAATCAGCGCCAATTTGAACTAAATATGAAACTGATTAAGTCAGCTGAGGAAGCCGATCGATCTGGATCGGCACTATTGCGAATTTCACAATAGACTTGGCATGTTATTTGCAGACTCATTTCGATTAGAAATGGGGAACCAAAATGTCAACATCAGCCATGTACGTTGCTCAGACTGGATTAACGTCTCAGCAATATCGTTTGCAAGTTATCGCAAATAATTTGTCAAACGTTAATACCACAGGTTTCAAGCGTGAGCGTGCAAATTTTGAAACGCAGCTATACCAAGCCTTAAGTCAGAGCGGAGGTGCAGATGATGGAACTGAAGGTCAAAACTCATCTTTCTCAGTGGGCACTGGGGTGAGAATTGTAAACACCCAAAAATTACATACTCAGGGTGCTCTCATTTCAACCGAGAACGCTTTAGATTTAGCCATTAACGGAATGGGCTTTTTTCAGGTACTAATGCCTGATGGTAGAATTGGCCACACACGGGCTGGAACATTTTCGCGTTCGGCAGATGGTACCCTTGTGACACCAAACGGTTATGTCGTCCAACCACAAATCCAAATACCTGAGGACTCAACTAGCATTACGGTCACGCCTTCCGGTGAAGTTAATGTTATTCGTGCGGGTCAAACAACTGCAGAAGCAGTAGGACAATTGTCATTATCAAATTTTATTAATCCCGTTGGATTGGATCCCGTCGGAGAAAATCTGTTTATTTCTACAGACGCAAGTGGTGAAGCAATCGAGGGAACACCGGGAAGTGGCGGATTTGGAAAGCTACAACAGGGTTATCTAGAGGCTTCTAATGTAAATGTTGTTCAGCAACTCGTGGATATGATCGAGACGCAGAGAGCATATGAAGTCAGTAGTAAATCAATCAAAGCAGTTGATGAGATGATGCAGTATGTTTCAAATAACTTATAAAAAAATTATCATTAGTCATTTAATTATGCTAATGCTAGCTGGCTGCTCGACACAAATTGAGCAAGAAGTCAGTCGAGATTATGAACCAGTTTATCCCCTGACCGATGCAACTGGTAATCGGATGCCCGATGGGTCAATCTACAGCGATCAAGCAGCAGGATTGTTTGCAACAGACCGTAGGGCATCAAAAGTCGGTGACATAATCACGGTAGCTTTCTCCGAAAGCTTTCAAGCAACCAAATCCCAAAATGCCGCTGCTTCAAAGTCCTCATCTAATAAAACCAGTCTACCAGGCATTATTCCTGGTTCCGATCTAGAAGAAAGAATTTCTGAAGCGCTCACGTCCAGCAGCGAGCGTAGTTTTACAGGTGCAGGCTCAACCGCCCAATCAAACTCGTTGACAGGCCAGATGTCGGTCCATGTCGTCCGCGTAATGCCCGGAGGCAATATTGAGATACTAGGTCAAAAACGTTTAGTTCTTAATAAAGGCGATGAATATATCAGAGTAAGTGGCATAGTACGACCTGCTGACATATCTGCAGAAAACGTGGTGCTTTCGGACCGCATTGCTAATGCAAATATTCAATATATCGGCGCAGGTGACATTGCGGATACCGCAAACCAAGGTTGGTTGAGTGGTTTGTTAACAGCGATTTCTCCAATTTGAGGACAACAACGTGCCCATATGCTCAATAAAATCGTTATTCATAGCTGTTGTGTTTGCACTATTCGGGCAAAATTTAGCAGCTGAGAGGATCAAAGATATTTCTTCTATCGCAGGAGTTAGAAATAACCAGCTTGTTGGATACGGTATTGTAGTTGGGCTTGCTGGTTCCGGAGATGGTGGCGCAGGCGTTACCTTGCAGTCAATGCAATCTATGGTGTCACGCTTCGGGATAGTGGCGGATATTGGTGATTTGAACGCAGCTAATGCGGCAGCGGTCGTTGTGACCGCAGACCTTAAACCATTCATGAAGCCTGGACAAACAATTGATATTACTGTCTCCACGATAGCTGGAGCATCCTCTCTAAAAGGCGGCACTTTGCTCATGACCCCATTGCTTGGTGCGGACGGCGAAACATACGCAATAGCCCAAGGTAATATGGTTGTCGGCGGTTTGGGCGCCTCTGGGCAGGATGGATCATCGATAACTGTAAATGTTCCGACAGTTGGCCGTATTCCGAAAGGTGCGACGGTCGAAAAATTGGTGTCCAATACGTTTCTTACAAGCGAAAACATTATTTTGAATTTGCACCAAGGAGACTTCTCGACAGCAAATTCTGTCGCAGATGCAGTTAATGACATCTTTGGACCGGAAATAGCAATTGCATTGGATGCAAACTCTATAAAGGTGTCTGCTCCGATTGATCCCTCTCAGCGCGTTTCATTCGTTTCATTGCTAGAAAATATAGAAGTTGCACCAGCGGAACCACCAGCAAGAGTTATAATCAATTCTCGTACTGGAACCATTGTGATTAGTGGCCAGGTCATGGTGCGGCCGGCAGCTGTGTCTCAAGGAAGTTTGTCTGTAAGAGTGGATGAAAACACTGAAACGACACAGGGGACTTCAATTGTCACAAATGGTGATCAAACAGTTGCGGTTCCTAGTGCGCCAGTCACGACGCAAGACAGTACGGTGACTACTTCTGAGGATATCGCAAAAGCTTTTTTGTTTGACGATGGAGTTACACTTTCTTCTTTGGTCGACACAATTAACCAAGTAGGGGCAACTACGTCTGATTTAGTCGCCATACTCGAAGCTTTACGTGAAGCTGGGGCTTTGAACGCAGAATTGATAATTATTTAGGCCAGTCAAATGTTTATTAACAATCCGCAGCCAATAAATTCACTAGCGTCAGAACGATATGGTTCTAGCGAAAACAAAAGTGAAAACCTCAATGCTGTAGCTGAACAGTTTGAGGCTATTTTTGTTGAACAATTTCTAAAAGCTGCCCGGCAGAGTACCTTAGCGGATGGTCTTTTTAATAACCAAGAAACTGAAACGTATCGGGAAATGTTAGATAAGGAGTATGCAAAGCAGATAGCGAACAACACTGCATTAGGAATTGCAAGTGCAATCCAGCAGCAATTTAGCAAACATTTGAAAGAAGATTGATAGAATGGCCGATCTTTTTGAAATTGGTAAAAGTGGTGTTCAAGCTTATAGGCGCGCACTTGGTGTGACCGGACAAAATATAGCTAACGCAAATACTGAAGGGTATAATAGACGTGATGCCCAACTCACGGAAGTATCGGCAACGCAGGGTGATATTTTGTCCGTGAGTGATCAAGCGGGCCTTGGCGTGCGAATTGAAAACATAAGACGCGCATTTGATTCGCTTATCGTAACTAAAGCAAATACGGCCAATTCTTCGTTCGAGAACGCTCGAGCTGCAAATGAAAAACTATCTGCACTTGAGCGTCTTGTACTGCCTGGTGACTATTCTGTTTCAACCTATTTGCAAAACTTCTTCGATGGCTTGAACGCGGTTCATCAGTCACCAACAGATTTAGGAGCACGTCAACTTGTTATCGAATATGGTCAACTACTGGCAGATGGCATTTCTAATCTAGCAATTAGCCTTCAAGATTTGAAAGCTGATCTGCGTTCTGAAGCAGAGGTTGTTGCACTCTCTGCTAATGGTATTGTGGACGGTATTTTAGAAATACAAAAAAAATTAATATCTTCAGGAAGCAGTGGAGCCGCATCAAATGCACTGCTTGATCAACGTGATCAGTTGATAAATGATTTGTCTGGTTTAATCGGGGTTACTGTCGACTATCAAGACCGTGGCGCTGTGCAAATAAGCCTTGGCCAAAACTTTGGAAAAGAAGATCTAATCAACTTATTTTCTACACAACAGATTATAGTAGATGAAACGTCCGCTTCATTGCAATTTAGCTTGGTAAAGGGATCGCAATCTCAGTCTACCAGTCAAGTAACAAACGGTTACTTATCGGGCCTGATTAAAGCATCTTTTGCAATTGACGAAACTCTTGAAAATCTTAGCTTTTTAGCATCAGCAATCGTAAGTGACTTCAATTCTTTGCACTCTAACGGAGTAACACTTGACGGAAATATTGGTGGGATTATGTTTGAAATTCCTCAATTCCAAATTACAACTGAAAAGAATAATATCGCAGAATTTACCGCTGAACACGTTTCAGGTACCTTATCGCAAACCTATACTCTGGTATATCGTTCAGAAGATCAAACCTTTTACGACACTGAAACAAAACAAATTTTTGGCTTTGAAGCAGGCCAATTTAATGTTGAAAATGCTCAGTTTACGATCGATGGCACACCTGCAGATGGAGATATCGTTTATATTGGCCCCGCGGTAAATGCTGCGTCTAGTATTAAATTTTTGATCGAGCGGCCTGAAGACATCGCCGCTGGTAGTTCATTCAGTATCTCAAAGGATCTGAATAATGAAGGAACGGCCATATTGTCGGTGGTCGCTCAATTTAATGAAACCAAAGCTAATCTACCAAATATTGCAGATGTTTTTTCAAATGATCTGAATATTGCAACCGCTAGGTCTTTTCGCTCCAATTTGTATAGTGCCATTATCAATCCAGATGTTTCTGAGATTGAATTTTCAACCTCAGAAATTCAATCAACGGCGCGCTTCGTAATTTCAAGTGGCGATTTTGGTGGTCTTAAATCTAGCCCAATTATATTTAATAACGAAGCCGGCGAAACAATTAAATTTATATTGAACTCTGGGAATGTAGAAATTCAGGACCTAGAAGAGCTTGCTAACCGCCTTAATGACGGGTCGTTGTTGGGGACTATTGATGATGACACTAAAACCACATTGTGGGATTTGGGATTGGTTGCTTCAACAAATGGATCAGCATTAAGTTTCACTCAACGTCACAGTGTTCCTACAAAAATAATAGATGCACAGATCTTAGGAGAACCATCAATTAAGTTCTCTAATGTGCCCGTCTCCTCAGGCGAGGTATATGTGTTTACGAGAGATGGTCGTCAAATTTCGGGACCCGCCATATCTATAGACAAAGCTTCAGAATTTATAACAGTTCAAAACGGCTTTCTTGATGAGGCAGAGTATCGTGCAGATTACTTGGAGCCAGGATATTTATCAGTTGATAAGCAACAAAATTCTGTTTCAAATAATTTTTATTTTAAACTGCCAACGAGCGGCGTTGAAAATAAGTTTTTTTCTACTGCCTCCACAACAAATAGTCTTAATTCTAATGGTTTTGATCTTTGGATAGGCGATCAGGCTACTGATAAAGTCGAGCAAGTTATTTCGATTGATCCTGGATTAATTGCGGTCGACATAAACCATGAAATTTTGCAAAATCTATCAAAATATGGCTTTAACACGAAATTATCAAACTTAAACAAATTAACAATTCCCGAAACCCCTACTAAAGTATCTTTTTCAATTCGGAATACTGATGGTACGTATTCAGACATCTATGTAAATTTACTATCTAACGATGCCAGCCCGCTGGTGGCTCAAATTAATTTAGCCTCTGGAAAAACTGGTATATTGGCAGAAATTTCCAATGACAAACAGTCAATTATTTTAAAGCAATTAGATGGTGCGGACATAGTATTAGCTGACATACAATCCTCTTCTGCTGCTCAAGGTTCTGTGGCAATCGTTTTGCAAAAGCTATCATCTGATGGAAACCTGATTGCTGTGGATGGGGCAATAAAGAACCTTGTAAATGGTGCTAGTGTTAGAGTCGCAGGCGAGCTAGAGATTTCATCAAGTAGAAATTTTTTATATGGCGTATCAAATTACGCAAGTCAAAATTCTCCAAATTTACTAGCGGCTGTCGAAGGGGTACAGACAGGATTTACAAATGTAACTCAAACATTTTCTGGAGATCAAAAGTCAATAGAGTTTAATTTGCAATCTGACCTGTTAGATACATCAATCGATTATTTCTCGGCTAAATCTGCTGTGGCAGATACAGTATTAGACGTTCAGATCGATAATTTTAATACAACAATAGATCTTAGTTCCCTACCAAATACTAGTGGCATGATTGTTTCAAATTCTATAGTTGAGGCGTTTCGCAACAATGCAAGTGCCAAATTGGTTGCAGAACTCATTTTTGATGCGCCAGTCGCTGGAGAGATTGATTATTTTGATATTGAATTCGAAGGACAAAAGTATAGCGGAAAAATATCTTTCCCGAACACGCAATCTAATCAGCTTTTGGAAAATGCAGATATTACATTAGACGGGCCTGACACTGGAAGATTTAGTGTGGCTCTTAAATCAGACATTAACGGCAGCTATACACTTAACCTTGGAGCCATAGGGGGTGTGCCAACGGCAGAAACTATAACAGTTTCCGACACCTCAGCGCTCAATACTTCTCAAGTTATGACATTTTCTGCATCTAATGAGGATGCGGAAGCTCTTTCTGAGGCTAGTATAGAGATTTTTGGTGTAAATGGAATTTATCAAGACGGAAAATTCATTATCACAACCGACGCCACTACCAGTTTAAGGTTATCACCAGAGCTATTGGAAGGGTCTGAAATAAATATTTCCAGTGTCAGGGCGACAGTTTCAAACGGAAGCCTTAGCCTATACGATTTAACCGGTAACAACATTAATGCCGATTTTTCAGTGGTTTCGAATGTCAAAAACCACATTAAGCTACGCAACTTGCCGGACGAAGAATTAATTGTCATTTTTGATGGTGCAAATACATCAAATTTTTCAACTCGATTTACTTCTGCAACTAATAATATGAATTCACCCCAAAATCTCAGCGTGCGTGTAATGGATGCAAACTTAGGAATATACGAAGTATTTGATGCTATGACACAACAAAGCTTAGCAACTCGTGTTGCGAACGACATCGGAGAGTTTTCTGCGCTTGGATATACATTTAAAATAGACGGTTCGGTTAGAGATAATGATAGTTTTAATTTGATACAAATTTCTGATGCTCAGGCTAACTCCGATAACATTTTGCGTATGCTGAAACTTAACAAGTTTGATTTAAATACGGGTCAAGGAGAATTTAATCAAATTTTCAAAGAAATGATATCAGACATAGGTATGCGTGTGAAATCTTCTGAGATCACAAAGCAAGCGACAGAGGCGGCGCAACAAGCAATTCTTGAATTGAAGGATGAATTTTCTGGAGTGAATCTCGATACCGAGGCTGCCAATTTAATGGAGCAACAACAAGCCTACCAAGCTCTCGCACGTGTTCTAAGTACGGCAAGAGACCTTCTGAATTCGTTGATGGAGGTAATATAAATTATGGCAAACATAAGCTCAAAGTTGTTTAATCAACAAGTAATGACGTCTCTCAAATCGCTAGATGATCGCATTTCTATACTGCAGGAGCAAACTTCAACCGGGAAAAAAAAATTACTTTCATCAGATGACCCTGTCGCCGTTGGCAAATTAAATGCAGGTAAGGAACTACTAACAACATTCAATAGATATCTAGATAACGCCCAAAATGCGTCTGACCGGCTCGGGTTAGCAGATACAGCCCTTATGTCAGTAGAGCCACTCTTGATTAGACTTTCGGAGCTGAATATACAAGCAAACAATGACACACTCAATCATCAAGATCGGCTGGCGATCAGGGCAGAAGTTGAGGAATTAAAATCTTTCCTCTTGGATATAGCAAATTCCCGCGATGTGAATGGTGTAGCCATTTTTGGTGGTACAGCCGGTGACATTGATCCGTTTCAAAAAGTTTCTGAAGGAAACGTAAATTATTTTGGTGACCTAGGGCAGATGAAATTGGCTATTTCTGAAAACAAAAACATTGAAACAGCTATTTCAGGTTTTGATACTTTTATGAGTATTTCGTCTCCTTCGGGGAATAAATCTATTTTTCAAATAATTGAAGAATTTTCTAGTGCGCTAATGTTTAATCAGGATGGCGTTTCAGAACTTGATGTTACAAATAAGCCCGCAATTTTGAGTTTCGCACTAAATGAACGTCCGGCTACCATTCAGTTTGATCTTAATTATGATGGTAAGAGTTATCCAATTTCGGCAAATTTAGTAAATGGCCACCTTTCAGGTATCGTTACCGAAGTGGAAAACCTTAACTTACCAATACGTATAATTTCTACTGGAAACGCACTTTCGATCGGAAATAATACAGACAAAGAATTAATCTTGAGCAATTTAACTCTTATTGACATCAATGAAAATTCCGACACCGAACTTAAAGTTAATTTTGACGGTAAAGAATGGTTGCAAACGAATAAAAGTCTGCAGCATTCACTAAAAAATATTAATAGCGCAATAGAGCATGTATCGCTTCAACAGGCGAAATTAGGCGCTAGAATAAAAGCAGCTGATACGCAAATAGATATAATTAATAACTTACGTACAACCGTTATTGAGGACGTCTCAGAGCTTGAGGACGCTGATCTCGCTGAAGTAGTGACAGAGTTGAAACAACTATTACTAAATAAAGATGCGGCTCAGCAAGTATATGCAAAATTAAATCAACAAACGCTATTCGACTTCATAAGGTAGGTAATTAGATCATGTTTATTTACACATGGGCTATTTATCAATTTTACTGAGCGTTGCTTGCTCTTTATTCAAAATTTAAAATTCGGCCATCAGCAAAAGAAATGGCTAGTATCTTTGTTGTGATTTTTCCGGTTCTTAGTTCAGCAAGGGGTAAGAGCTTTTCAAAAGGTTCATCTGTCACATCTGGCTTTTCTTCAAAGGAGAAAGATAGCTGAGTTTTAGTGCTAGCTTGATAATCTAGTTTATCTTCGTGTATCCCAACGAAATTTAGGATATTTTCACCAAAGGAATTTGAAAACTCACTCTTGAACTTTATCCCTAATATCGTGCTTGGTTGGATGTTTTTAAACCTTGGCATAAAGCGAATGGAACGACGCTCCTGCGTTTCGTAGCTCACTTTAAATTTTGGAGAAAGTATTTCTACGAAGTTTGACCAATTATTTTCGGTCAATGATATAATTTCATAACTGCCATCATCATTTAGAATTATCTCACGGCCATCGACAGTCGTAACAATTTCAGAGTATACCGTTGACGCTAGAATAGTACCAAGGCCAATACATACTAAAATCGAGGAAAGTTTTCTCAAAATTATTAAAGTTTTATAACGAACCCATGCGATGCTCATTGTGTCAAATTTTCCTTTTTGCTCGACAAGAGAAACTCTTATTTTTCAGTGGCTTGTTTTTTGATAGCTTCCTATCGTGGATTTGACGCTGTCGAGCGATTATCGATTATACATATAGCCCCCTGTTTTAGCTTACTAAATTAATCGGGAGGCTTACTGCGGCTTTCAAGAGTTGAAATACGTTCTTCAAGTAATTCAATGCGTTTCAGCGCGCTGGATGCCCAGGTCCGCTCAATTGAGGACAACCTATCTAATATCTTGAACAGCATAGCAGCCATGAGTAAGACTGAAAATACAATTATTATTGTTACAAAGTCCAAGGACATTCTAATCTCACATCACTTTTCATGTGTATCTTAGCAAAATTCTATAGGTTGTGGCAATATAAATAGAATTTTGTTGAACTTTAGTGCGAGCGTTATATTTTGAGGGAAACAAGTTGTAAGCGAGAGTTCAATATGGCAGACGATGATCTTAGTGGCAAATTAGCGGGCCTTCTGTCTGAAATAAAAGAAGTAATGGAAAGTCGCAAAGAACGCATTGAAGAATTACGTAAAGAAATTACTGATATTGAGGCTCAAAATGCAGAACTCGAAAAAACAATTTCAGATTTATTGTCTGGCTTCGATTGATTTTGTGTCAATATATAATAACAAGTCATAAAACAAAACTGACTTTATTTGCAATCATCGCAAACTTAGATTTAATCAACCCTTCGAGATATAAGCGTCGATGTAGCCCATTCGGACCACTTTTTTCAACACTTTCAGCGCGTGGTTTCTACTATGGAAAGGACCTGACAATAATTTGGTGGCATTAGAATCTTTAAATTTTATTTTTTGAACTTTAACAGGGTATGCCTCGTCAAGCAATCTTTCTATATTTTTCTCTAAATTATTATGATTTCCATAAATGCCTATTGAAATGAATATTGGTTTGGATGCCTCTGCACCGGATGCTGGGATTATTAATGTCGGCTCAATAACCGTTTCTCGAGTCCGTCGTTCATCAGTTTTATTGCTAAGCTTATCTGAAGATTCAGAGATGTTTAAAATCGGCGCGTGTTCAAGCGCATAATTTTCGGAAAATTGGTTTTGTGTTTCTAGGAATTTTTGATTGTCAAAAATCACAGGCGTGTCGTTCGCAACACTTTTAAGCTTGATGACAGTGTCATTCGCATCAAAGTTATTAAAGTTAGAAATCATTGGATTATGGATGCTAAAATTTGTGTGAATGAGACCCATTTCTTTTTTATTAAGAATATCATTGCCTAGTTCATGGTAGTGCTCAGCAATTAGGTCAGGTTGCATATCAGTCCAAATTGAATTGGATTTTACTGGTCGTTTTGGTTTTGAGTCATGATGAAATCTATTTGATTTGCGTTTTAAAACGGTGATTTCTTTGGAGCTTTGATTTTGCCCTAAATACAAACCCTGAATAATGGACATTACTGATATGTGTGTTTGATATTGTAGCTTCGAATTAACCGCCGAGGCCTTTTGCAAACTAGATAAAATTACATCCTTATCAATTTCGGCGAACATTAATGCAACACTGGGTAAATGATCGTCCATAACGTTGTTCAAAGTTGAATTATTTGGAGCCAAGTTAACACTATGAATCTTTGAAAAATGCGGATAACTTAGAGATGAAAGAGTGTTTTCTTGTCTAATATCGTGTGGGTTTAAATACCTTATTTGAGGCTCGACTAAAGCGTCAATCGAATTAGTTGTAAAAACTGTTGTCAAAAATAAATATACCCAACCTATCAAGATTGCTGAAAAATTTATTGAAGCTATTAAGAAAGTTTTTGACATGGCAAACAAAAGCAAGAACTGTGCCAGACTTAATTCAGATCATTTAAAGGCACTCTTTTGAAACGTTTTAATAATGTATTTGAATTTTAATGCCTTTATAATTTGTCCTTATTTTTTTGAAATTCAGTTGCGACTTCGTTGAAAATTGACTCGGCATGCTGCTGAGTGAGATTGAACTCGTCTCTTAGAGCTTTCAAATGCTCTTTTTCCTCTTCAGTAATCACTCCGTCACGTAATGCATTAAAAACTTCGAATCGAAATATAGATTTTTTTCTGGAAAGTTGGGCTGAAAATGCATTAGCAACTATCCCAGTCAAAAGTGCGACCGTACATACACCCATTATCGCTGTAATGGCTCCAATAATTTTACCAATCAGCGACACAGGCGAAACGTCCCCATAGCCAACTGTTGTCAAAGTTACTATCGACCACCAAAGAGCATTAGGAATTGACCTAAAGTCATCCGGTTGTGATGAATTTTCTGCATAATAAATAAGTGATGACGAAATTAATAAGGCAACTAAGAAAATATAAATTGCCGAGATAAAGGTTTTTCGTTCATCATAAATCGCATTAAATAGATCCTGGAGCGCACTGTTGTAATGACTTATTTTTAATATACGCATCATCCTGACAACGCGTAAAACGCGCAAATCCACTCCAAAACCAAAATATGAAATATAAAAAGGAATAATAGCGATTAAGTCTATTAAGCCATAAAAGCTGAGTGCATACTTTACTTTAGGAAATTTATTTTGACTGTATTTTAAAGGTGCCGTCCAGATACGGAGTGCATACTCTAGAGAAAACACAATTATAGTAAATACTTCAAACGCTCTTAATTCGTTAGCATAAACATCGTAAATTTCTGGCACTGAGCCTTAAATCACTGATATGATTGACAAAACCACTAAAGCTATCAGTGTGTAGTCCACAAATTTGCTCGACAGGTCAGTCCCCTTTCCCGCTTCCAATAATTTGTAAATTCGCAGTCTAATTAACTTTAGCTCCAAGCGCTGTGTTCTCCCTAAAGACCAATGTCATGATATTACGTTCAACTATACATAAACGTCTACAAACACACAAAAAATATCTTTGATAAAACTTCGTTACTAACTAATTCAATCCAAAAAATCAGTCGATTAACCAACTATATCGTGATGTCGAAGTGTTTGATAAAAAAATATGGCATAAAAATTGCTTTCGTCGTTTCTAAGCTAATGGAGTGTGTTAATGGTCAAATTTAAAGTATTTGGATCTATCATATTTGTTTTTTCATTGATGTCATGTGGTCCATCAAACACCACGGTTGATAATTTTCTTAGCATATCACAAGAAAAATATTTGAATGACGGTGTCTTAAATTCATCGATCGTAGAGATCGTTGAGCTCAATGACGCCTCTAAAAAAGTAGCTATTAAACCCATGGCAGAGGTTCAGGAATATAATGGCTGCACAGAAATTCATAAATTTCGCTACAGAACGATTTTTGGCGAGGAGGTAGTGTTGATAACTGCACGCAACGATGCCATTTCGTTTGGAGCTAACACTATTTCAATTTTAGACTTTGATAATGATAATGATAAGCTCGTCTATACTTTTGGCCTGTATAGATGCGTATAATTATCATCCAAAACCAAATTATTTTGTTAAGCCTCGCTTGCTTTTGCAGTCAAAAAAATGCGCGGTGAGTGACGTAAGGCCATCATGCTCATGCCAACCCGTTATTGCAAGAGCATCGGCTCCGGTAACATATGCCCTATTGCGTAGAGCTATGTATGTGGCTTCATATAGATATGAAGATGTGAGGTTTAGCGCGATGGTCCGAGCGCAATAGTCGCTTGATCTTACGTATGTGTATGAATGCACAGATACTTTTTCGGAGCCCTTGATCGGATGTACTTCGTGAATTTGTATGTTTTTGGCATGTCCAAATGATGCTTCGGTTGCTCGATCAGCTTGTGTTGAAATTGCTTGTACCGTTAAATAGTCTTTTGACGAGATGGTATATGGTTGGCATGCTGCAATTAAGCACAGTCCGATACCTATTACATATTGTTTTATCATAACTAAACCCTACTTAACAATCTCCTACTTAAACGACTTCCAATCTTTCCATTTTAGAATTTTTTATTAATTGTTATCTTTCTTGAGAAACGCGAATTCGGCATACTCCCATTGTGCGATCCAGTTTGAACGTTACTGCATTGTTGGCCTTTGGTCCGGCCGAAAGGTGCTTTCTGGTGCAGACAGACTATGGTGCAATCAACACTTCAACAAATATGTCCCAAAGGTCCTGACGCTATACAAACGGAAAAGAAGTGGGCTGATCAGCTATTCTCTTCAGATAAACGGTTCACTTTAATGAAACCTAAATTCTGACTTGCCTT
>Ga0102963_1000169_pt1 | contig 26950 bp, 37 predicted proteins | sample SalPon2_C_H2O_MG_2_FD_84522 | JGI IMG/M metagenome (GOLD analysis project Ga0102963, IMG submission 84522) | Salt pond water microbial communities from South San Francisco under conditions of wetland restoration - Salt Pond MetaG SF2_C_H2O_MG | ecosystem: Environmental > Aquatic > Non-marine... | reverse complement strand
GCGAACGGACGCCTGGACGGATTGCAACGGCGCGGATTCTGGCAAGAACCGGACGCGGACCCAGAAGACCCAATTGAAGCGCAATACCTGGAACAAATGGCGTCAACGATATTGAAGAACGTCCGCGGAAAACTTCAATGGGTAACGATTAACACAAACAACCATGCCTGGGATTTGGCAACAATGCAGATTCTAGGCGCTATGCTTTGCGACTTGTTGCCGGATGAATACGCGTTGAAGTCGGAAGAAAAGGATTCCGCCGAATAATCCGCCGCTTTTTCCGGAATGCGGCGGACGGTTTTTCTTACAAGGCATTCAATCGGGAAAATCCCGCAAATTCTCCCGTTAAAAAAAATTGAACTTTTTTGTTGCGTAACGCAAGCGGTTGCGTCATGCATTGACGCATGGTTACGGTTTACTTCAACAAGCGGCACGACGGCGGGATTCTCGCTGGTCTGGTTACTCGCAACCACGTTTCATTTCCGACGATGGAGGCGGCTCAACTATGGATTCACAAAGCCCAGGAAAAACCCGACTTGGGTTTGTTCCGTCTTTACCTTGGATGTTACTCACCCAAAAACGAAACCGGGGCGTAAGCCCCACAACCTTGAAAGGAGACACAAAATGAAACCCTATACAATAAAAACCCTGTTTGCCGATTGCGTCGGCTTTGCCCTGTTTGCGGTTCTCCTTTTTTTGGTATGGATTGCAACTAACTAAAAAAAGAAAACCCAAAACCATGAAACACGCGGAAAAATACCTTTGTCAATGTTGCAACACGCAACAACCCGCCGAACATTTCAATTGCCAGTTTTCTTCTAAAGGCGGCAAGGCAACCGGAAAACGCAAGGCGCGGACGTCCGAACAAGCCGCCGCCGCTGGTCGCGCGGGCGCTGCAAAGCGTTGGGCAAATCAAAAAAAGAAAGCGTTGCCGAAGCAAAGGCGAAAGCCTAAAAATTAAGCCTTGAACGCGCCGGCGACGGCGTTACAAGGCAACCTTGGCAAACAAAGCCGCTTTGTAGGTTTACACTTGCAAAGCGGCTTTTTGGCGTCTTTGTCTTTTGTTATGCCGATTAACTATTTCCTCAATCGGAGCCAATCGGACCTTGAAGCGGACCTTGTATCGGCTCAAAACGATTTGGCGGCGGCGAAGCAACGAACCGCCGTCAACACGCCGCATACTGGCGTCCAGTTTCAAACGGAAGAAAGCATTACGCGGCGGATTCGGCGCATTCTGTACGCGCTCAATCAAATTGACCCGACGACATATCCGGACGCGTCAACGATTCCGGTAACAATGGCGGAAGTCCGATTCGGACCCGGAAAACATCAAAACTAAATCATGGCGGCGAACCCTTTTCCAATTGCATCGAAGCCGCGCGTTATCGGCTTCGGCCAAGGACGCGGCGACTTGTTCGAAGCGGCAACGCAAACGAATGCGCGTCCGCGCGTCCGCTCAATGGACGACGACACGCCGCGACTCGTTTCCGAAACGAGCCGGCGGGAACTTGTCACGTTGTCGCGTTACTTGTTCGCGAATTATCCGGTTGTTGCCGGCGTTTGTATGGAAATGGCCGATTTGGCTTCGCAACTTTCGATGCGCTTTACTTCGGAAGCGGAAGCCTGGAACGAGCAAACACAAGATTGGTTGTCGATCAATGACGAAGTGATTTCGACAACCGGCGATTCAATGGAATTGATTCGTTACCTTGCCGCGCTTGCCGTGATTATTGATGGTGACATCGGTTTCGTTTTGACGGAATCCAAGTCCGGAATTGGAAAAATCCAGCCGATAAACGGACACAGAATTGGCAACCGCGACAGGCAAAACGAAGTTGAAGGCGGACCGTTTGACGGCGCGCGCCTGATTGACGGCGTTGCTATCAATCGAATCGGAACGCCGGTTGCATACCAGGTTCTCGGGGACGACAAATCGGACGACGTCATTTATTCCGCGAACAATTTTGTTTTGGTTCGGATGCCGTTCAAAACGGACCAGTTGCGCGGCGTTCCGTTGTTGGCGTCTGGCGTCAACGACTGGCAAGACGTCAAATTGACGAAAAAGTTTGAATTGGCCGCGCAAAAGTTGGGCGCTTACCAAGGGTTGATTGAAACGAACGAATCCGGAGAACCGGAAATTGACATGGCGAAACAGTTGACGCGTTCGACGGACCCGACTGTTTCCGGCGGCGCGGAGACGACAACTCCCGAAGTCTATTCCTATTCTTTGCAAGGCGACGGCGCGCTTGTGCGATGGTTCAAAGCCGGACAAGGCGGGTTGCAAGCCTTTCGCAATGATCGTCCGTCAGGCGATTCCCGCGCATTCTGGCGCGACGTCGTTCGGGAAGCGCTTTGCGGAATTGGCGCTTCATACGATTTCGCCGTTGATCCAACGAGCATTGGCGGCGCGGTTGTGCGGCTTGTGATTGACCGCATGAACCGGAGCATTGCCAAGCAACGCCGGCATGCGATTCAACCTTTCCAGAAACGCATTGACGGATTCCGCATTGCGAAAGCGATAAAAAAGAACAGAATTCCGTTTAACATTGATTGGTTCCGGCGCGAATACTCCGGAGGCGCGGATTTAACGGCGGACACAAAACATCAAAGCGACACGGCAATTCAAAACGTTGCCGCGGGATTCTCTTCTGTGCAGGACGTTACGGAAGCATTGGGCAAAAACTGGAAAACGGTTATTCGCGAAAAGATTGCTTTCCGGAAATTTCTCAACGAGGAATCAGAAAAAGCCGGCGTTAATCCAGGCGACGTTGTCGCAAGAAATCCGAAGAATCCGCAAGCGGAAGACTCACAACCAACACAAGAAGATGATTAAAGAATTGAGCCGATTTTGCGAACCGTTGTTAATTACACCGGAAGCGGCGAACGCTTGGGTTGAAGCCTTGTCGCAAGTTTCGGCTAGGCAAGCGGAAGTCTTCGGAACCAAGATTGAATTGCCCGGAATGCGAATCGAACACGGCGTTGCGATTGTTCCGATTAAAGGCGTCGTTGCCGTCAACGTATCGCCGATTGAAAAGCTTTTCGGCGTTGTAGACATGGCGGACATTTTGGAGGAAATTGAAGCCGCTGAAAAAAACGACCAAGTTTCGGCAATCGTTTTCGACATTGATTCCCCAGGCGGAACATTCAACGGAACGCCGGAACTTGCCGCGCAAATTCAAAACGCTTTGAAGCCGACGTTTGCGTTTACGTCCGGCATGGCGGCAAGCGCGGCTTATTTCCTTATGGCGGCGTCTGACAACGCTATTGCCGCGCCGTCCGCGTCCGTCGGAAGCGTTGGAACTTACGCCGTTTACAAAAGCATTGCCGCCGCCTTAAAAGCGCAAGGCATTGACGTTACGGTTATCGCATCGGACCCGTTGAAAGTCGCCGGGAATCCGCTTGTTGAAATGACGCCAGAACAGTTCGAACTGTTGAAGGAACGAATCGAAGCGGCAACCAAGGTTTTTCACAATTTTGTTACGTCCAGGCGCGGCGTATCGCCAGAACACATGCGTGGACAAGTTTACTTTGGAAACGACGCCGCCGCCATTGGAATGATTGACGCCGCCGCCATGAATTTGGGCGAAGTTGTCGCTTTCGCGCGGCAAAAATAGAACAAAGCCGCTTTGTCGATTATGTGTTGACGGTTTTTCCAATTTGGTTTTTTCAATAAACCACGACAACAGAAACCCGAAAGGCAATCGAAAATGAATCTTCAAGAACTCGCCGCAAAAGTAACCGGAGTTGACGAAAAGCTTTCCGCGCTCCGAACGGACTTGGAAGCAACCCAAGCCGAAAACAAGAACCTTTCGGAACGACTCCAAACCGCCGAAGAAAAAGCGGCAACAACGTCCGAACATGCGGACACGTTGACGGCGGCGAACGAGAAATTGACGGCGGACCTGGAAACCGCCAACAAGCAACTTTCCGAAGCGACGGCGAAAGTTGAAAAGCTGCAAGCCGAAGCGAAGACGGTTCGCGAAGCCGCATCCGAGGAAGCGGTTGACATTGTCGCGACACAGGGCGCGGACGCCGCCGCCGCCGCACATTCCGAAGACGCCGCCAGCGAAGGAATCAAGTCAACGGCGGAACTTTTGGCCGAAATGCAACGCTTGCCCATTGGGGAACGGCATGCGTTTTACCAAAAACATAGGGACAAGTTGAACCCGCACAAGTGATTTCCCGCCAAGGAAGCCAAGCAACCCGAAACCCGAACAAAGAAAACAAAGGTTAGAAAATGGCAAACACAATCGCCGGCGCAAATCTCGCGCAAATCGCAATGGAAACGCTTCCCGCGTTGCAAGACGCGTTCTTGCCGCTTCGGGCGTTTACAACAGACTTTTCCGACGACATCCAAGCGCAGGGGGAAAGCGTTACGACGCGCATTCCGACGAACCCAACGGCGCAAGATTTGTCGTCTGGATATAGCCGGACGGACACAACGCTGACGGCAATCACCATTTCGCTTGATACGTTTTACGGTTTCGTTTGGGGATTCAACGACGCGGAGCGCTCCAAGTCTTCGATTCATTTGAACGACACGTTCATTGAACCGGCGATTCAGGCGATTTCGGATAAAGTTTTTGGCGACGTTTGGAATTTGGTAAACGACACCAATTATCCCGCCGCCGCCGCGACGGAACTAGCGGTTGCAACCGCATCGTTTGACCGTGACGACGTCGCCGACGCCGCCGCGCAACTGACCGTCAACGGCGCGCGCAAACGGGACCGTTCGTTGATTCTTCACCCGACGCAATACGGCGCGCTCGCAAAGGATTTGAACGCGGCGGATTCCGCCGGACAAACAACGACCATTGGCGAACATCGGATTCCGCGGTTGCATGGATTCGACGTTTACGAGTCTTCCGCTTGCGATGACAATAGCGTCAACGCTTATGGTTTGGCTTGCCACAAATCAAATCTGCTGATTGCCGCGCGCGGCGTCGACGCCCCGGAGGAAGTCCGGCAAGCCGGCGGTTCCGTTGAAACCGTCATTATCCCGGACCTTGGGTTGCCGGTTCAATTCCGGAAATGGTACGATTTGAGCGCTGGCGAACTGATTTACAGCATGGGCGTTCTTTACGGCGTGAAATTTGGCGTTCCGTCTGCTGGTCTGAAATTTGTTACCGCCTAATTTGGGGCGGGAACTCTCGTCGCCGGCGTCGTCTGGTTCACTAGGCGGCGCCGGTTGAAAATCAAAGTTTAAAAACGATGAAAATTCGAATTGTTGTCGGAGTCCGATTGAAGGACGACAAGCCGCAGATGGAAGTTCTATATTGCGGCGGCGACGGCGAAAAGGCGTTGGAAGCCTATACGTCCGCCGATATTGGGGACAACGCCGGCGACGGCGGAAAGTTTGACGCCGTTTACCTTTTCAAGCGTCCGTCTTTCGATCGTTCAAAGAAACGCCGCAAGCGTCCGCAAATCTTGGAACGCCGCATTTCCAGAGAGGAAGCGAACAAGCTTGCCGCCGAACGGAACCGCGTTGAAGCGGAAGAAATCCAGGCGCGCAAGGAAGCCGAAGAAAAAGCGAACCGCGACGCCGTCCAGAAAGCCGACGACAAGCGCAAGGCTCAAATTGCATCGGAACGCAAGGCGCGGACGGAGCGCGACGCGGCGGAAGCAAAGGCGGCAAAAGACGCGGCTTCCGAATTCAAGCCGAAGGCGAAAGCCGGACGTCCGGCAAAGGCGAAAAAGGAAAAGTTGAACCCCGAATTGTAAACGTCCGATGCCTGGAAAAATAATTCACAAATTTGGCGCCGGCGTTGCAATTGGAACCAGTTTTGCGCCGTTGACGAACCTTGGCGCGTTGAACTGGTTGCAAGCGGCAACGGCGGTTCGCGTCAAAGCCGGCGGCAACGCGGCGGACACGGCGGCGGGAGCGGGAGCGCAAACCGTAACCGTTGAAGGGTTGGACGAAAATTGGGAATTCGCTTCTGAAACATTGACCCTTGCCGGCGCGTCCGCGTCGTCCGCGACGACGACAACCTTTGTTCGCGTCAATCGCGCGTACGTCGCAACGATTGGAGCATATGGCGCGGCGAATACGGGAAACATTACGATTGAAAACGGAGCCGGCGGAACCGATTTAATCAAGATTGACGCGGGAGAGGGACAATCTCAATACGGCGCCTATTCTGTTCCGGCGGGAAACACTATCCGGTTGAAACATATTTCGATTTTTTCGGATTCGAACAAGAAAACAACTGTGAGAATGTTTGTCCGCGAATCCGCCGACGACGTCACAACGCCGTTTGCGCCGAAGCGGTTGAAATGGTATTTGCCCGGAGCATCGGACAAGGCGCAATTGCCCTATACCGGCGGGTTTGTCATTTCGGAAAAAACGGATGTTTGGTTTGAAGGAAAGGTTGATTCCGGAACGGCGGACGCATCCGTCAATTTCGAAATGGAAGAAATCAAAACGAGTTTCTCGTAAAGCTTTGCGGTAAAAGACGGCGTTTCCTTTCGTTTTTCCCGCGCATGCCGGCGCCGGTTGATAGCCGGCGCCGGTTTTGTTTATGGCAACAGTTGACGACATTAAAGGCGATTTAACGGGCGCGCTCCAAGAACTTGAAGCGTTACACGGTTCCGTTGAATTCACGTATTCCGGGACGGATTACGTTTGCGTTCCAGGTTCGGAGGAAATCGAAAAGGAAATGGAAGACGCCGGCTATATCGAAAACGTCGATTTGACGATTGTTGTTCGTCAAACTGTGTTTGCTACTGGCAAAGCGGCGTTGCGCGGGGAAATCAGGTACAACGGGACAACCTACCGCATTGAACAAATGGTTGACCATGCAATCGGGCATTCTTGGGTTTTGTTGTGCAAGGAAGAAAAATGAGCGCAACAATCAAAATTGACACAACGGATTTGAACCTTGCGTTGCGCGATTACATACGCGCGACAGGCCAAGATTCAACTGCGGTTGTGAAAAAGCAAAGCCGCCTGTTTGCGCAACAAGCAATGAAGCGGACGCCGCCGAAAAGCTACGCGCAAGGGCGGCGCGCGGTTGCAAAAGATTTGGACAGAATTATTGACGGAGCAGAACGCGGATTCATGCAACGAATAATTGATTGGCATGGAAGCGCGGACTTTGTGAAACAGGAATTCAAACGGAAAGACGGTTCAAATTTCTTGGTTGAATGGGGACATGTTCGTTTCGACGGTTCGGACTTGGAAGAATTCCACAATGCTAACCGCGACAAGCGCGGAAGGGTTTTGCGCGCCGGCGACTTTACGCGGAACATTGGGCGATGGAAGGCAAACAACAAAATGATTGTTCCGGAGAACGTCAAACGCCGATATGTCCGAAAGGTTCAAAAGAGAGTTGGAAGATTGAAAGCGGGTTGGATTCGTCCAATTACGAGAGCAGGCGGAAACAAAATGTCTGTTCCGGCATGGATTCGGCAGCATAACGAAGGCGCGCGAAGCAATGCCGTTCTTCAAGGTTCCGGAACGGCAAAGGTTCAAATGATTATGTCCAACTTTGCGAGCGGCGCGTCGCAACTTGGAAACGTCGTCAAGTCGGCGTTGCGAATCAGGCTTTCGGCAATGGTTCGCGAAGTTAGATTGATTCAAAGCGGTTACAATCGCGATTTCGCGCGAAACATGCGAATTCGAAACCGCGCATTGCGAAGGCGATAACATGGCGCAATCCCCAGATTTTGAAACCGTTTACGACGTCGAAACTGCAATTGAAGATGCAATTGCGGCGGAATTCGCGGCGTTGCCGGATTCAATGACGGTTTACAAGTCGCGCGCGACGGCGTCGAAGGCAACGCCTTATTTGAACATTCAATGTTTGATTGGCGAAGAAACAGGAAGAATGACGGTAGACAATGCCGGAACGTTCCGCAACTCCGCCTGGAATTTTCAATTATTGGTTGGCATCGTTACGAATCGCGCGGACGACTCAACGACGCACAAGACATGGCGCGCAAAGGTTCGAAAGATTTGCGCCGATTGGGTTGCGCGTTTGACGCAACTTAATTCGACTTTGGATTATCACGTTATTGGCAACATTACCGGCGTTGGTTCTTCGTATTCCGTAGATAACGAAAATGATGTTGATATTACAGTTTTGGAATTTTCCGGGTTTGTGTCTATTCGTCCGGACGCATGGCCGGCTTAAACAAGAACAAGAACAGAAAGGCTAAAACATGGCGGCAGTATCAAACGACGGAAGCGTCCAATATGGCTCGCGAACCATTCAAATTCCGGCGTCAACCGGCGACACGTTTGTTGCGGACAATGTCGAAGTTACGCGCGGAACGAACGTGATTGAACAAACGGATCAACTTGGCGAACCGTCCGGGCAAGTCATTGTTGACGCGTTCGTTACCGGCACGGCGCAAATCCAGATGATTGCGTCAACGGACCCGCCTTTGCTTGGCGAAGAATTCGCGGAAACGTTCGTTACCAGCATCGGCTCGGAAACCTTCATTGTTTCCGAAGTAGGACAACCGGAAACAAAAGACGGGGAGAAGAAAGTCAACATTTCGTTCCGGAAGAAATACAATTAAACGTTTTCCGGCGTGAATTTCTTTGGAGAAATTCCAGGTTATCGGGAAGCAATTGAAAGGGAAGCGACAGGGCGCGAAAGCGCGTTTTTATCAATTCCAGAATTCATTTGCGGCGTTCCGGTTTCTGCGTTAACGCTTCGGCATGTTGCGTTTATTTCGCAACTGTCGTTGCGCATGCCAACGGACGCGAACGATTTGTCGTCCGAAGAACTGGAACTTTTGCTTTGGATTCTTTCGCCGGATTATTCTTCGCGAAAATCAATTGCGCGAACCTTCAAAAGATTTCGCCATACGTTGCGGTTTTCATTTTCGCGGTTCCGGCATGGACGGCAACAAATTGGCGTCGCGTTGGCGGTTTACTTCGCCGACGCGTTCGCCGATTCTCCGCCGTCGTCCGGAGGTTTTCAAGTTCAATATAATTCTTGGATTGCAAACCACGTTGACGCGTTATCGTCCGAATACAGTTGGCCTCTTGAAGAAGTATTGTCGTTGCCAGTCAAAGTTGCGTTTCAATTGGAGCGCGCAACGGCGAAGCGTTACAATCCAAAGGCGATACTGTTCAACAATTCCGACAAAGTCCGGTTGGACTGGTTAAGAAAGAAAAATGCAGAACGAATCAACAATTGACCGGACGGAACTTCGGATTGAAGCAGCGCGTTGGGGCGGCGCGGATTTTTGCGTCGGTAAACGGTTGAACGAATGTCCGTATTTAGACCAGGAACTTGCGCACGTTTGGGCGAAAGCTTATGGATGGCGGAAGGCGCGCGCGTCTCGCTTTGAACGATTCATTGCCGGCATTGCCCGGATTCTCCGGACAAAAATTTTTTAGACCATGCAAGAACATGCGCGCGCAATTTTAGGTTTGGACGTTTCGCCGTTCGTTGTCGGAATCAAGAAGGCTCAAAAGGCAACTAAAGGGTTGGGGCGGCAATTGAAAGGAGCGCTTGGTTTCTTCGGAATCGGTTTTGCAATGTCGTCGATTGGCGCCTCCGTTGCAAGGTTTGCTGATACGCTTGTCAACACATCAAGCAAGTTAGGCGTTTCGACAGATTTCCTTCAAGCATGGAACTTTCAAGCGAATCAGATTGGGGTGTCAACGAACGCGGCAAATATGGGTTTGCAACGGTTCACAAGGCGCATTGGCGAAGCCGCGCGCGGAACCGGCGTCTTGGCAAATGTCATTCGAGAAAACAACATTTCGTTGCGGGACTCGCAAGGAAACATGCGTTCAACGACAGACATTCTTGCGGATTATGCGGACGTCATCCAAAACGCCGAAAGCCAACAGGAACGGTTGCGGCTTGCGTTTCAGGCTTTTGATTCCGAAGGCGCGGCATTGGTTACAATGCTTCAAGATGGTTCCGAAGGTATGCGCGAAATGATCCGAAACGCGGAACGTCTTGGCGCAATTACAGACCAGCGCGCGCTTGTCGCAATCAACCGCTTGACGAACAAGTTGCGAACGCTTGGAACGCAAGGATTGGGATTTGTCGCGGACAAGTTCGGAAAGTTTCTGGATTTAACCGCGCGTGGATGGGCGCTGTTTGGCGCGCTCTCAACTGGCGCAACATTTGAGGAAGCGCGTGAGATTGCGAACGCGCAAGCGGATGTTGAGGAACATTTGAACCGGATGCGAACCGCGCAACAAATGGCGAGCGCGGAAATTGAAAGGCAAATTTCTCTGGAAAAGGAACGTCTTTCGATTCTTGAACGGCAAGCGCAAGCCGCGAAAAACCGGGAGGAAGCGCGTTCGGACCGTTCTAGGCATACGGTTGAAGAACTTTCGGAGCAAAACCTAGCGAAAGAACTTCAACAGCATTTTGCGATTAACCGCGCGCGCGCTCAACGCGTTCAAATGATACGGCAACAGGCGGAAGCCGAACGCCGGCGCGGACGCGAAGGCGCGGCGGTTCAACTGGAACAACAGGCGACATATTTACAACGGTTGATTCAAGCCGGCGGCGGAATCAATTTGCGGCATTTGTTCCAAGAACGCATGCGCGCGCAACGCGTCCAGGCATTGGAAGCCGAAGCGGGACGATTGGGAAGGCTTGGATTGTTTCAGCCTTCGCAAGACTTGTTTGACCGCGCGTTACAATTGCGACAAAGCATGTCGCGATTGACGGCGGCGGAACAAAACCCAATGCGGAACGTTGAAGCGGCGGTTGAACGATCAAACGCAGAACTGGAACGCGTCAACGGACAATTGGAAACCGTCCGGAACAACATTGCAGACTTGAACCAATAAAAACATGGCGCGTTATTTTGACGGAACATTTACAACGCCGGTTGCAGACGGACCAAAACGTTTTTACGCGCCTTTTTTATCGGAAGGCGACACAACGACGCGCGCATTTAAACAGGAGTATTTGCAACGCATGGATTCATGGACGCCGGCAACGTTTATGGAAACAGAAATTGTTGACGGTTTCGTTTTTTACATGGTTGAAGAAACGCCGACGCAGCATATAGGCGCCGGAATGGTTCGGTTTGTTCGGGAATATGCAATGTTGCCGATTGCTAGAACAACGCCGCGTCAAATGTCCTTCACTTTTCGAGGGTTGAGTAGCGACCAGACTTATCCGCAAGTCGTTATCAACTCCAATTCCCTTTCTGGCGGAACGCATACATTCATTTGCGCCGCAAACCCGTCTGTTTCTGTTGGGGACAGGGTTTTGATTCGCGCAATCCAAACGCAATATTCCGCCGGCATCCAAACCAATTTTATGACGCGGCGAACCGCCGCCGCTGGAACGTCTGGAACAACCGTCGTTGTGGACTTGCCTGTTTTGCCGCCGCCAGGAAACAACACGTTGACTTATACGTTTCTTCAAAAGGTTGAAGACGGGCGCGACCCGCGAACGAATGCAGTAACCGCATTTGTTGAATACGCATACTTTATCCCCAACGTTTCCCCGCAAATCAAAAAAGTAACCGACATTCCAATCAAAGAACCGGAGTTAATAATTGACGCGACAGGCAAAGAGACAATGACGTACACGGACACAACGGTTCCGGATCGGGCGTCTTATCTTTCCAAGGTTGCCGGCGGGGAAAAGATTGTTGCGGAGCATACGCGAATTGTCCGATGGAAAGGGGACATTTTCGAAGCGTCAACGCCGTTTGTAATCGCCGAATGATTGAAGCAATCGACAACTTCAAACCGTTAAAGCGTTCAAATGCTTATTGGCTTCGCGACGTTTACAACAACATTGCGCGATTCCGGGGAAGGAATGGCGTTTCCGTCGTTCATGCTTCGGAAGGCATTCGCGTTGTTGGGGAATCGACAGACGCCGGACAAGGGACGCCGCAAAGTCTGGTTGATTTCTGGAATCGCGGCGGGTTGCTTTCAACGCGACAACTTAATCAATTGATTTCAATTTACAATTCAGCCGCCGGAATGTTCGGGCGCGGCTTAGGCGTTTCTAAATCGGAAAGCCAATTCTTTTTTACGGACAACGAAACCGGCGGCGGCAACTTTAATTGGCCGCGCCTTTCGCAAGTCCGCGCAGGAATCGCTTCGGAAACGATATTTAACCGCCGCATCCGCGGACCTTTGGTTGCTTTGGCAAACGCTTGGATTGCCGCGAATGCGGCGGACTCGTTTGTTTTGACGAAGTCGGAATTGCTTTACATTTTGGAAGACGGGTTTGCCGGATTTTTTGAAGATTTTGACGACGAATTGGGAACCGGCGCGGCGTCAACTCTGTTAAATTGGAACGTGATTCAACACAATGTTGACGTTCTTGGCCCTGGATATTTCGACCTTGTTCCAGGCAACGGTTTTTATTTGGACATGGCTGGCACGGCAATGCCTGTTGGCGCTGGCGCAATCATCCGGACAAAGGAAAAGATTACCGCGCGCGGCAATCTCGTTTTCAGTTACAAAATTGCCGGAGATTTGCGCAACAATGGAAATTCAGTTCTCGAATTCCGTTTCGGCGACATAACGCAACAGCATACGTTGCCGCAAAACCAGAACCCGACGACGTATACTCACCACATAGCAAACGGCGTTGACGATTTCATTGAAATTGAACAAATAAGCATCGCCGGATTGGACAAGTCCGCCGGATCGTTGCTTTTGGAAGTAACCGTTGCGCGTCCGTAATCCAAACAACAGAACGACATGGCAAAACAAATCTTCATCAACACAAGCGAACAAGAACCCGCGGCGGCGTTTGTAAGCGGCGTCGATTCGCCGACGCCGGCGCGGTTGCCAAAATTTCGCCTTGGCGATATTGAAACCGTTCAATTGTTTCTTGTCGATGGTTTGGGCAGTTACGACGCGGATTCCGGTTCCGGAACGTTAACCGTTAAGTTCGGGATTGGAAACAAGGCGGCGGAACCTACCGGCGGAACTTATACTTTGAAAGATTCTGGCGGCGCGACAACGTCCGCCCTGGCTTACAACGCGAACGCGGCGGCGGTTCAAACCGCGTTGAATGCGTTGAATTCCGGCGCCGGACCGGACTCCGGACTTGTCACCGTTTCCGGAACGTTTCCCAATTACAAAATTACATGGAACGCAACCGGCGCGCGGGCGTTGTTGGATGTCGGAACGAACGGAAACGCGTTGACGCCTAACACGGGAATTGCCTTCAAAGAAATAACCGCCGGCGACGGTTCAACGGCGGAAGTTCAATCCATTCATTTTGCGCAATCGCCGGTTGTTTACCAAGAAACATGGAACGCAATTTCTAACGGTTGGGAATCGCAAGTTGAATTCAACACATTTGAACTTGCGGACTTCCTCGCCGGCCAGGAAAACGCAAGCGCTTGGATTGAAGTTGAGATTACCAACGCCATTGGCGACAGGGTAACGCGCGCACAAGCGAAAACGGAAGTTCATGGCGAAGTTATTTCCGAAAACGCAATGGTTCCCGTTTCCCTCGCCTCTTATTTGACGGCGGAAGAAATCCGCGCGCAATTTGTCCAAAACAGGAGCGCAATAACCGGGCTAACGGGAGGCGGCGCAACCAATCTTGACGGAATCACAACCGCCGGCGGCGCGGCGTCGGTTGGTTGGTTGGCGGCGGTAGAGATTGGGAATATTGTTTCACTTTACGAATTGCGCACCGGAACAACGGCGGAAGCATCGCCGGAAGTTATTCGCCCCGATGATTACGCCGCCTCAACAAATGAAGTTTATTGGCAACGCGTTGGGGTTTATACAAATTTGGATCATACGGAAACCCTCACAACAATTACCGCCGCCGGCAATCAAACCGTTGATGTTGCCGCATATTCGCTTTACACGGTTTTTGCGACGATCACAGACACGTATGATTCAACCCCGTTTACGCATATCATCGTTCTGGATACTTCAAACGCGGAGCAAGGCGACACGGTAAACGTTCGCCTGGAAATGCCAGCATCCGTTGACCCGACAATCGAAATCCGGAATGCGACAACCGGCGGAACGCTGTTGACGACGGTTCAAAGCGAAAACAACGTTGACGCGTTGCCGTTTGCGGGAATGTATGTTTTCAACGGAACAGAATGGAAAGAGATTGCCGCCGATTGGGTTGATTGATTTACCATGCGCGCGATTTGAACCGCAGTTTAAGAATTGAAAGGGAAATTTAAATGAGTACGCCAACAACCAAACTAAAACGGCATGGCGATACCATGCGCGGCGCATTGAACTGGTCCGGAACTGATTTTGCTGGCTTGACCATTCAAACGCTTACAACGACGCAACGCGACGCGTTATCGCCAAGCAATGGCACGGTAGTCTACAACTCAACGGATGGAAAGTTTCAAGGCTATCAAAGCGGATCATGGGTAACGCTTGCAAGTGAAGCATTCGTTACCGCGGCGGAAGGAAGCGATTGGAAGCAATCTTGCCAACTTGCAACAACTGCCAACATTACGCTTTCCGGCGAACAGTCAATTGATGGAGTAACAACATCGTCAAGCCGAGTACTTGTTAAAGATCAATCAACCGGATCAGAAAACGGAATTTACGTTTCCGCGTCCGGAGCTTGGACGCGCGCAACCGACGCAGACGCAGACGCGGACGTTACGTCCGGATTGACAACCTATATTGAGGAAGGTTCAACGCTTGCCAAAACCGCTTGGCAGTTGACAACGGCAAATCCAATAATTGTTGGAACAACCGCTTTGACGTTTGAAGAATTCGACCCGGCGGGAGGCTCCGCAATTCCGCAAAGCGAACCAGCAACCGGCAATATGCTAGTTGGTACAGGCGCGGGTTCTTCTTTGTCTGGCGCAACGTTCAATACGTTTCTGGGGCAACAAGCGGGCAATGCGCACGTTGGACAGGATTACGACACGCTTGTCGGATACAGAGCCGGAGGAGGCGGTATCACGCTGCATTCGTCATCGCATGAACGTAATGTTATGATTGGCTTCGAAGCCGGTTATGATTCGACAGGGAACGATAATGTTTGCCTTGGTATGCAAAGCGATTTTGGTGGTACTGCTTCCGGGCCGAGTCAAAACAATGTGATTATTGGGCGTTTAGCCGGCGCGAATTTGGTAGGCTACCAAGGGAACCAAAACACATTGATAGGCGCATCAACTGGTCCGGCATCAGCAGGCGCTTGCAACGCAACAACTTTGATTGGCGCCTTATGCACGGTCAATGTAGGGGTTGTTGGAGGCATTGGAATAAACGGCGACGTCATTGGAAGCAATCAATGCGTAATCGGGGGAAGCACATCCGCAAATTATCTGAATAATGTGTATTTGAATTCAGCGGAAGCCGCGACGGTTTACGGATGCACATTAAACGCCGGCGGCGGTAGCGGAACAGACATTGCCGGCGGCGATTTAGGACTTGCGGGAGGAAAAGCGACGGGAAGCGCATCCGGAGGAACAATCTTTTTCAAAACTTCGGTTGCCGATGTTTCTGGAACGACTTTGCAAAGCTTGCAAAACCGGATGCGGATTGACGATGAAGGGCGAGTGCATATCGGATGGAGCGGAACCGAAGTTGCGCCATCGTCCGGTTATTGCTTCCAAGTTTATGCGAATACGGCATCGGCTTGGGGAGCCTACGTTTACAACGACTTGGGGGAAGGATTGCGCGTTGCAACTGCGGCAAGCGATAAAGCGGCGTTGTGGGCATCTCGCGCTGGCTCAACGGCGGACGGCAATTACACAATCCGCGGACAGTCAACAGGAATTGGGGGAGATTCTTCAACCGTTCCAATATTCCAAGCGTACCGTTCCAACGGCGGAACCCCGGCGGCGGGTTTTGGTTCCTCGTTTCAGTTCTACGCGCATAACGCGGCGGCAACGGACCATTTCCAAGGCGCGATTGATTGCGCCTGGACGGATGCAACAGACACAAGCGAGGATTCGAAATTTGAGTTTTATACGGCGGTTGCGAGCGCAAAAACCCTTGCGTTGACGATTAACGGAACGAAAACGCAAGCAGTTTCGATTCTCAACTCTCCGGAGCTTGAACAGACACTAGTTGATGGGGCCACAATCAATTGGGATATGGATTCCGGCGGCGTTGGGATTGTTACGCTTGCGGGCAACCGCGCATTGGCCGCGCCAACTAACATTAAGAACGGCGCGCGTTACATTTTGCATGTCATCCAAGACGGAACTGGAACGCGGACGCTATCATTTAATGCAGTCTTTAAATGGGCGGGAGGAACCGCGCCAACGCTTTCAACCGGCGGCGGCGACATCGACGTTTTTGAATTCCAAGCGCGCGGCGGCAACCTTTACGAAGTTTCTCAAAAGTTAAACCTTTCCTAAAAATGAAACGCTTTGTTTTCATATTTTCAGAAGGCGACGACGCCAGCGTAATCTTGCGCGCGTTTGCCGAAAAACGTTACGGGGAATCATTCGACGTTGTCGCCTTTGACAATGCGACTTCAACAAACGCCGCTGAATTTGTGAAGGCAAACCGTTACACGTTTGGAGCGGTTCATACGCTTGTAAAGCGAAGCGAAGTCGAGCTTTCCGCTAACGAAGCCGAACGGCAGGCAATGGAGTTTGCAAAACGGCATTTTGATGAATCCGAAATTCAACTTGCGGTTCAAGCTTCATCCGGAAAACCAGTCGAACAGCCAGGCCGTTGGGAAAATCCGGCAAGCAACCCAAGCCAACACAAGGCAACGTCAATTGAGTCTTTCGCGACGGTTGCAACAGAAAACTTTTTGCCGGAAGTTCTTTTGTTGATTCGTTCGCTACGGTCGCGGACGCGCCGGCCAATTCTAGTTGCCGGCGACGATGCGGTTTGTCGGAAGATTCGAAGCCTTCGGCTTGAAAACGTTTTGCCGTTCAAGCTTGCGACGCGCTCCCGTCTTGATTGGCTTTATCAACAAAACTTTGAAGCGAAGCGGTTAAAGACTTGGCCGCGCGACGAATACCCGCATTGTCCGCCGGCATGCCTTGTCAAAATGGACATTTGCCGCCGCGCGTTGGAGATTTTTGACAACACGCTGTTTCTTGACGCCGATTTCATTGCCGCCGGACCTGTCGTTGACAAAATCGAAACAGACGTTGCGTTTACTCCGTCTTGGCATTCTCCGAAATGGAAAGGCGCGGCGGAAACGTTTGGACGTTACAACGCGGGTTGCGTTTTTATCTCCTCAATGCCGTTTGTTGAGTGGTGGTCTCAATCTGCTTTGCATGAATCGCGTTTCATGGATCAGCAATGTTTGGACAATGCCGCCGCCGCGGGCTTTTCCGTTTCGGAATTGTCGCCGGCTCATAACTTCGGCTTTTGGCGGGTTTGGCATCAGTCGGAGGATTTGAAAAACACAACTAAAACCGGCGCGGAATTGTCGGACTTGTTGGGTTTTTCCCAAGGCAAGGACGGCATTGAATTAAACGGCAAACCGTTGGTTTCGTTTCATGTGCAGATGTTCCACAACACGCCAGGACATGCGCCATTGAAACGCCTTGTCCGGCATTTGCTTGAAACGTCGCGGAATCCTTACCAAGTCGCATTGGCAGGCATGCTTCCAAAATGAAAATTCTTTATCTTCACATTGTCAAAAGCGGAGGAACAACCGCCAACCAAGTCCTCGCCCAAACTTGCAACCGACGCGGATATTTCGTCCATAGATTGGACGACGACGCAAAGCATGATTTTTCCCGCGAACAATTGGAGGAAATCGCGAAGTTTCCCAAGTTCGACCAATACGCGCATGCACATATCGCAGTTTTCGATGAGCAATTGCATTCCCTGTTTCGCCAAAATGGATGGTTCACAATCTGTTTGGTTCGCAATCCGGCGGACTTACTTTGCTCGTTGTTCCATTTCACAAAGGATTTGCCGGAAGGGATGGATTTGAACAATTACATTGCCGAAGTCTTGGAAGGCGAAGATTCGAGTTGGCATATTCCTGCATGGTTTCAAGACATTTCGTTTTGCCGCCTGTTGTCGTCCGCGCGCATTCGTTCATTTTGCGAAACGTTTTTGAACGAACGGTTGGAACACGTTCCGTTGTTGAACCAGTCTGGAAGCAAAGGCTTTGCGCATTACCTGGTAACGGGCGCAATCAAAACTAAAACAGTCAAAGCTTTGTTGAACCATGAACAAACAAAGCGTTTTCAAAAAGTTGCCGCGCTTGGTTAGATGTATTTTTCGGGACACATTGTTCCACCATAGAAACCAACCTTGTGCTAGAACTGGATTGAGACATGAGCGCCGATTTACTTTCACATCTAAAGAGCGACTTGGCCGAGATCCGCGCCGAGATCCGCTCAATGAACTCAACGGTTCGCGAGCTGATGACAGAGCAGACAGGGGCCATATCGAAGCTGACTGAGCGGAGCGAGTACGCTGAGCGCAACATCGCCGAACTGTGGAACCAACTCAACGACACCCGGTCTAAAGCCGATGCGCTAGAGGCTCAGATCAGATCCATTGAAGGAAGCGCAGCAGGCGCGAGCAAGCTGATGGCCATCATATTCGGTATCGTGGGCGCAGCTGGTGCGCTGGTCGCAATACTCAGGTAAATTCGCAGTGTAGTTATTCCAGACCTCCCCTACAAACCCCGCGCTGGATGGGATCTCCCAGCGAGCAGAAAGAAACAAACCAATGAAAAAAATCCTCGTTCAAATCATCCTTGTTGCCGCCATGTTCCAGGCTGTTGGATGCAAAATAACGCGCGGCAAAATCACGCGAACCGATGGAAGCCAAGCTAGGTTTACGGACGCGCGGCTTGGCATGTCCACACGGGCAAAGACTGTTGCAAAATATAATCCGGAAACCGGAGAATTTGAATTTGACGCGGACATCGCATCGGATCCGCAAGCCGACTTGATTGAAGCTGCAACGCGCGGCGTTGCTTCCGGCTTAACTGGTCGCGCGCCAGTTCCAGCGCCGGCGAATGAGCCTCAACCAGAACCGGAGGAATGAAACCGCGCGCCATCCTTGTTCATGGTTTCAACGTTTGGGATAACGGAGCGGGAACCGTTGACCGTCTTGAACCGTATTTGGAGAAAGCCGGATTCAATGTCGCGCAATTTGATTACGGTTGGATTTTTCTTCTACGCGTCCGGTTGAACAACAAGCGTTACGCGCGGCGACTTGCCGCAATGACGCAACCGGAAGACGTTCTTATCGGGCATTCAAACGGTTGCAACATCATTACGGAGGCGGGTTGGATTGGCGCGCATTGCCGGCATGCCGTCTTTATCAATCCTGCGTTGGATTCGGACGCCCCGATTCCGCCAAGGTTCGGCGGCGTTGATGTTTGGCATTCGCCATCGGACGCCCCTGTTAGGCTTGCAAGGTTTCTCTGGTTTCATCCTTGGGGAAACATGGGCGCGCGCGGTTATAGAGGAAAAGACTGGCGCGTTCGCAACTTCAACAAACAGGAAGATTTCGACGTTTCAAGCGCGGCGCATTCGGACGTCTTTTCGCCGGCGTTGCTTCCATACTTTGCGCCAAAGATTGTGGCGCATATTCCGAATGCGGAAAAAAAAACCGTTGACTAACGAAGCCGCTTTGTTGTAAACGTCGGACATGGCAAAGGAAACGCCGCGATTCTTCAAACGCATTGGTTCGTCTGTTCCGGGCGGCGGAGGTTCAACGTTTGACGTCATTGAACGCGAATTCCAGGAAGACGGAACGCCAACAGAGCGGGTTGCATATTCCGGTTTTATTCGGCGGGAAATTGCCGCCGCCGTTGTTCGCATGCTCAACGAGAATTCAGAACTTTCATGGGCGGAAATCGAACACAACCTTTCTTCCGAACGCCGGCTTGCGATATGAAAATCAAAGTTGAAATTTTTGGGCAATGCAAAAACCAAGGGTTGCAAACAAGGTTTCAAAGTTGGCGTTGATTGTTGGCAACCATAAGCCGTGAATGACGCTAACTATTGAATTTGGTCCGCAATGCACAATGCCAACAGATTAAACCAAAACAAAAAAACGAAAGGAAACATGCCAACGAACGCCATAACTAAAACATCCAACAACCAGTTGAAAAATTGGTTGGATTCGCCGCAATTCAAAACGCAACTGGACAGACTTTTGCCGAAGCACATTGCCGGCGAAAGGTTTGTTCGAATCGCGCTAAATGCTGCAATGAACACGCCAAAACTTGCGGATTGTTCCAAAGCTTCCGTTTTTAAATGCCTGTTGGATTTGGCGGCAATGGGCATTGAGCCGAACGGACGCGACGCGCACTTAATTCCGTTTGAAGACAGACGCGCCGGCGTGACAACTTGCACTTTGGTTGTTGATTACAAGGGACTTGTCCAATGCGTCCGCCGCGCGCCGGGTGTCGTTGACATTCAAGCGGACGTTGTTTGCGAAAATGACGATTTCGAATTTTCCCAAGGAGGGAACAAGTATTTGAAACACTCTTTTGCGTTTGGAAAACCGCGCGGAAAGGTTGTCGGCGCGTATTCTTACGTTACGACGACGGAAGGCGATTCTTTTGAAGTTATGACATTGGAAGAAATTGAGGAAGTCCGCCGCGCGTCGCGCTCCGGAAACTCTGGGCCTTGGAAAACCCATTTTGGCGAAATGGCGAAAAAGACGGTTTTCCGGCGTCACACAAAATGGTTGCCGTTGCCTTCCGAAGTTTCGTCCGCCATCGAAGCCGCCGATTCTGAAAAACCGGACAAGGCTTCCGCCGCGTTTGTTGATATTGAAGCTGCGGAGGCGTCGGCAACATCAACGCCGCCGGTTCCGAACGATCAGGACGGCAATTCGGACGATGAATTGCCAATGAATTTTGAAAATGCGACGCCTGGAAGCGGCTTTGGGGACGCGGAACCGACGAAACCGGCAAAAACCCGCAAATCCGCGCCGCCACGCAAGCCAGAAACCGCCGAACCGGAAAAGACGGCACATTACACGCCGAAAGACGTCGATGCGTTAGAAAGCGAATTCATGGCGATTTTGGAAAAGTCCGGCGCTTCTTTTGACGACTTTTTGTCTTGGGGGAAAGACTCCGGAATGCTTGAAGACGCGGATTCAATCGGAAGCGTTGAAGATTTTCCGCCGTCCACGTTGAAAAGGTTTGTTGGCGCAAAGGCGGGTTTGTTGGCGCAATTGATGGCGAAGAAAGGAGTTTCAACGGAATGACTTTGAATCATACAACAGGAACCGAAGACGCCATTTTGACGACGGCGAACGAAGCCGGCGGCATTGCGGCGGAAGCGGCGGGAATCGCGGAACGTATTGACGCGGAGTTGTCCAAAGCAACAGACAAAATCGAAGAACTGGAAAACGATTTGATGCAAGCAAAGGAATCAATGCAATGAGCGCGCAATTTCTCAACGTTTTGAACTTCGGATACAAGCCGCAGGAAATAGGTTTCCGCCCCGGTTTGAATTTCTCCGATTATCTCGCAAGCGATGGCATTTCGAATTCAATGCTTGGCCGCGCGGTTACTTGGCAACATTTCCGCGCCTATTTGGAAAACCCGGACGCGCAGAAGGAAACGGAGGCGCTGAGGTTTGGGCGTTGGTGTCATCAACGCATTTTGACTCCGGAGGAAGTCAAAGCAATCGTGACACCGGAAACGTATCCGGCAACCGCCAAGGGAGAAAAGAAACCAGGCGACAAAAAGGCGCCGGAAATCACCGTCAACAAGCCTTGGAACTGGAACGCAAATTATTGCAAGGAATGGAGGAAAGAGAAACAGGCGGAAGGCTTGGAAGTCATTTCTCCGGAGGATGACAAAAAAACGCTTGCGATGGGCGCGGCGGTTTTCTCGCATCCGTTCGCCGCGTCGTTGTTGACGGAGTTGAAAACGCGGGAGGCTTCGCTTTTCGCAAACTTGGCTTTCGACGGGCGCGGCTATTTCTGCAAGATGCGCGCGGACGTTGTTCCGGTTGCGGCGTTGGCGGATTACAAGACGACGCAAGACGCATCGCCGGAAGGCTTTTGCAAGTCCGCCGCGAATTACGGGTATCACCGGCAAGCGACGTTATACCGTTTCATTTGGAACAGCATTTTTCCAGGCGGCGAAAAAGGAAAACGGGCGCGGCGGGATGATTTCTTTTTCATTGCGCAAGAAAAAGAGCCGCCGTTTGCCGTTGCCGTTTACCGCATGACGGATGAAGCGTTTGAAGTTGGTTACGCGGAACTGTGTCAACGCTTCGAAATCATCAACCGCGCGTTGACAATCAAACCGGAGGAAAAGAACGCCGCCGCTTATGGTTGCGAAGCAATGCCGCTTGATTTGCCGCAATGGCATATCAAACAAGTGGCGGAAAGGGTTGCATGAAACTGGTTTGCTTTTTCAGGCATCCAGAGACGGATTCTCAACGCTCCGTTGAGGTTGAAAGCGTTTCTGTTGCCAAGTCCGGTTTTGGGATCGACATAGCCGGGCAAGTTACCGTTGGGGCGGATTGGCTTTACTGGATTCCGCCGGCGCAAGTGTACGGAATTAAACGCGTTGCTTCCGGCGACGCGCGGAAATGCTCCAACTGTTTGGAACAAGCCGCCGTCTTGCCGTTGCGGGAAGCAATCGCGCGTCCATATGCGGCGCCTTGGTTTTCGAGATGTGAAGCCTGTTCAATCCATTACACAGAAGACGAACACGCGGACTTGAAGAAATAGAACCGCGACAACAAGAAAGGAAACGCCACAATGACGACAGAAGAATTTGATTTTGAGCCGACGCCGGACCCGCCGCGCAAACCCGAACAAACCCATTGCAAAAACAACAACCCTTCAAGCGCATTGCCGGCGTCGGCTCTTTTTCGCGAAGCATTGAAGCAGGGGTTTTTGACGGTTTCCGAGGCGTCAGAAATCCTGAAACAGTTGATGGAGACTCAGGAGGGCGCGTCTTGTCCTTGTTGCGGGCAATTAGTCAAAACGTATCGGCGGAAAATTCATTCGCAAATGGCGCGTTGCCTGATTCTGTTTTTTCGGAAGTTTGAACGGGATTTCACAACGTCGGAAGGCGTCTTTCATTCATGGCCGGATTTCGTACGCGAACAAAACCTGTCACCGCATCAAACGGCCGACTTCGCAAAACTTGCGTATTGGGGACTTATTGAAAAGGAAACAGGCATTCGCGAAGACGGTTCCGGGCGCGTCGGATTTTGGCGCGTTACGGATTACGGGAAACAATTCATTCATTCGGGCGTTGGCGCATATCAATACGCAATCGTTTTCAACGGAAAGCGTATCCGATTCGAAGGCGGATGCGTGACAATACACCATTGTCTCGGCGAGAAATTCAATTACGCGGAGTTGATGGGAAGCCGTTAAAAAAGGAAACGCCGCCATGTTCGAATCATATTTTGATCCGCCGGAAGAACCGGATTTGCCGCCTTGTCCGAAATGCGGGAGCGCGCAAACTGACATCATTTACAAGTCGGAAAGCCTTATTTGCCACGATTGCGGGTTTAAATGGATTTTGGAACCGGAGCCGCAACTAACGCCGGAAGATTACGGAGCCGGGGAAACCGTTGAAGATTTCCAGGCGGCGGAAGAAAAATTTTGCCGGCATAGGAACGCTCCGGAGGATTGCGACGCATGCGCGTATGAATCGGATGCGGCTTATGACGCGCAAAGGGAAAGGCGCGGGCGATGAAAGGGGCGGAAAATGGCAATTGATTGGATCAAATGTGAACACGCTTTGCCGGATAAACCGGAAGTTGTTTCGATGGCGGAACGCTTGGGAGTCGATCAGGACTTGATTGTTGGGAAGCTGTTTCGGTTTTGGATTTGGGCGGACCAGCAAAGCCGCGACGGTTGCGCTTTGAGTGTAACAAAAGCGTTCATTGACCGCGTCACATATCAACCCGGCTTCGGGGAAACGCTGGCAAGCGTTGGTTGGCTTGTTGGAGAGGAAGGCGATTACACAATTCCAAACTTCGAACGGCATAACGGAAAAAGCGCGAAAAAACGCGCAGAATCCGCAATTCGAATGCAGTTGTCGCGCGCCCGGCGCAACGAAAGCGCAACAACTGTTGCGGAAAAAGCGCAACAACCGTTGCACAATTTGCGCAACGTTCACGCAACCAGAAAAGAAAAGAATAGGGTTACAAAAGAAACTGGGTTTTGGCCGATTGATTCGGAACATGCAATTTCGTTGGCGCTTGTCCATGAACCGCAGATTGCGCCGGCATTTGTCCGCGATGTTTTTGACGCATTAAGCGCAACGGAACCTGTTGACGGAGCCGGGCGCTCAATAACGGATTTCGGACGCTACGTTGCAACGCGTTGGAGGAATGCCCAGAAGCAAAACCAACAGCCTGGAAAATCTGGAACAGGAGGAAGCCGGAAAGAATCTGTTTGGAGTATTGAAAAGCGAATTGCGGCAATTGAAGCAGACCTTGAAGCGGCAAAGTCCAATGATTCGTTTTTCGATTTTTCCGGAGGCATTCGCTTGGATTCGGACCCAATGAACGAGGAAGGCAAGAAGCATTGCGCGAAACTTCGTCAAAAGCGGAAGGAACTTCGCGAACAATTGAAGGGAATTGAAGAATGAGTAAAAACGAGAAAGCATCCGACGACGCCGGCGCGGTTCACTCCGTTGCGGCTTTCAAAGACTTTGGTAAAGCCGCTAACGAATGGCTTGCCAAGAACGAGCGCGGACGCCCAACGCGCGCGTTTTTCAATTACGGGCAAAACGCAAACCAGAGGAAGAAAGGAAACGCACAATGCCAGAAGCAAAACCCAAACAAGTGAAAGTCCGGAAGATAACGCCGGCGGAACGCAAGAAGTCGGAATTGGCGGAAAACAAAATCCGGCGGGAATTCACCGGCGACGAAATGCGACGCATTGCGCAAACGATGGCGGAACGTTCGTTGCATATCAAAGAACTGGAAGACGAAAAGGCGGCGATTGCGGCGCAATACAAATCCAGGATTGAAACCGCGCGTTCTGAAATGTCCGAAGCCGCGAACCGCATTACCGCCGGATTTGAAATCGTGAAACGGGAATGCGTTGTTGTTTACAATCCGGGCAAAGGTTCAAAAGACCTTTTCAATCCAGCGGACGGAACATTTATTGCAAACGCGCCAATGGAAGAACCGGATTTCCAGCGGGAATTGCGGTTGACGAAAGACGCCGCAAAGAAACAAGCGGAATCCAAGTCGGCCAAGAAACCGACGCCGGACCAGAAACCCAACGGCAAAGCCGGGGAGCCGGCAATGTCAAAGGAAGCGCAAGCCGCCAAGAAAGACGCAAAGGAATGAATCGGACTGTCTGCGCAATTGACCCTGGTGACATCCAATCCGCCTTTGTTGTTTGGAATCCAGACGGCAACGGCGGACTTGGGGAAATCATCGTCAAAGGGATTTGGCCGAACGGAGACGTTTTCAATTGGCTCGTTGACAACGCCGGGAGCTTTGATGTTTTGGCGTTTGAAATGGTTGCCTGTTACGGCATGCCGGTTGGACGGACGATATTTGAAACCGTTTTTTGGATTGGGCGATTTTATACAGCGGGCGCGGCTTGTATTGAGCGCGCTCGCGTTACCCGCCAAACAATCAAGAATCACCATTGCCAAAGCATGCGCGCAAACGATGCAAACGTGAGGCAATGTTTAATCGACAAGTATGGAGAGCCGGGAACCAAAGCAAAGCCAGGCATTACATACGGACTCAAAAAAGATTTGTGGGCGGCGTTCGCGCTCGCAACCTATTGGACAGAAAACAACAAAGAAACGCGAAAGGTTTACGATGGATCAGGAAACTAAAAGAGACTTCATTTCGGCTTGGATTGCCATTGAGGAAGCCGCGCATTCAACTGCGCGCGCGAAAGGGTTTTGGGATAAGGACCGCAACGATGGGGAAGCAATTGCTTTGATGCATTCGGAGCTTTCCGAAGCCTTGGAAGCGTTGCGGCATGGAAATCCGCCGGACGATAAAGTTCCGGAGTTTAGCGGAGTTGAAGCGGAACTTGCGGACGTCGTAATCCGCATTATGGATTTTGCCGCCGGCAAGGGTTTCAACGTCGCCGGGGCGCTGATTTCCAAAATGGAAATGAACAAGACGCGCGGGAGGATGCATGGTTGCAAACGGTTTTGAATAGTGAAAGCGTTTTGTTTCAATTGCCAAGGCGAAGCGCAAATTGCGCAAGGATTGTATTGCCGGAATTGCTGGCAACTGCTGTTTGAGACGCGCGAATACTATTGCGGAGACTGTCGCCGCGCTTATCGTGGAAACGTCAAAACAGGCGTTACGCCGGAAATGACAATCAAAGATTGCCCTTTTTGCGGAGCGCCAAAATTGCCAGTTGTTCGCCGGGTTGCCGAACCAAAAAACGAGCAAAAGGCCAAAGCATGAATGAGGATGAAAAACGAAAATACTTCGCCAACATTGGAGCGAAAGGCGGAAAGCGAACAAGCGATGCCAAAACTGCCGCTTGCCGCAACAACTGGAAGAAAGCAATGGAAGCGAAGCAACGAAAACGAGAACAAGACAAATAAACGTCTTTCGTTCCGCGGAAGGCGAATCTTTCCAAACGGATTGCATGTCGGCGCGTTCTTGGGCGCGCGCATGTTCCAGGCGGATTAACACAAACAAGACGAAAGGAAACGCAAATGACTTTGACTTACCTTGTATTGATTGCGTTGTTTACCGTTACCGCTTGGGCAATTGTTTTGTTGCTTTATGTAGGGCGTGTTCACCTAGAAGCGAAGGCGATTCGCAAGACGTTGCAATACGCAATCCGGAGGCAATCGCAATTGTCCAAACGGTTCCCACAAGTCAACTGTTTCCGCAGTTGCCAGCATTGCAGCAACTGGTTCATGCCGGAAGACGATTCCGCATTTTGCGACGTTTGCGCATTAGGCGGCAGAATGGAAGGCGAACGGAAAGGATCACGCGCATGAGTGAAACGAATCCGCGCCGCGACGGCCCAGGGCGATTCATTCCTTGGGCAAAGCGACCAAGGGGCGCCACAGGAGCGACCAAGGGGCGCCACAGGAGCGACCAGGGGGCGCCACAGGAGCGCCCCCCCCCGGAAGGAATCTATTTTACCGGACGCGAATCGGCGGTTGGACGACCT
>Ga0102963_1000164_pt1 | contig 27363 bp, 19 predicted proteins | sample SalPon2_C_H2O_MG_2_FD_84522 | JGI IMG/M metagenome (GOLD analysis project Ga0102963, IMG submission 84522) | Salt pond water microbial communities from South San Francisco under conditions of wetland restoration - Salt Pond MetaG SF2_C_H2O_MG | ecosystem: Environmental > Aquatic > Non-marine... | reverse complement strand
GTTTTTAACTGCCGGAGTCTCTTGAATGCATCGTCACCACCACCTTGGAAAAACTGGGTAATGGGTTCAAAGACTTTGGCGATTCTTCCTCCGAAATCTTTGATAGGTTTAATAACCTTATCATTGATCCCTTTACGGAATCCACCCTCTGCATCTTTAATACTATCGAACATTTTCTTCACAGAGCGGACAATGGGATTCTCGGTAAAGAATCTTGTAATGGGACGGAAGAACTTTGCAGCACCTTCCAACAATCCAGTCAATGCACCAACAGCAGAACCAGCAATAGCAGTCAACACGCCAGCAATTCCAAATGAACCGAATCCGAAATCTGCCTTTGCACTTTCAGGTTCTTTTTGAGGAGGGACAGAACTGCCTGGTTTCCTTTCCCTTCTTTCCTCTTCAGCGTCTAATCTGTTTTGCTTAAACTCATCAACAAGATCGGAGATTGTTTCTGAGAGTTCTTCATCTCCGCCCATGAGTATTTCTTTCACAGATTTGATTGAGTTCGTACCAGAATTTCGGGTGAGTTGCCCCTGGTCCCTCAATACCTTAATTACATCTGCTAGAGTTTTATTTTCTGCCATTGCAGTTTATCCGTTCTGTTGGTTTTTTATTCTCTCATTCTCTTCTCTTACATACTCAATTAACATAGCAACGTAGATTTCCCTCTCCCACGGCATCATCAATTCAATCTCTGTCAGACTATAGTGATGATGTTGCATCAACGAAAAGTTTGTTTTATAATGGTTCACCAAACTATCGTGTGAGAGGTTTACGATAAAAAATCTTGCATCCCTCTCAAGACCAATTCGTTTTCTTCTCCGCAGTGTTCGCACGTGAAGTTTGCGACATGTTGCATAGAAGGCATTGCCTGCAAGAAGTCAGTTATGTTCTTAAACTGCTCTTGACTCATGGACTCCACAAACTCAATAAGTTCTTGTTTGGAGACATCAGAAGATTCAATCAATTCTTCCTCTGTCATAATCCTTTTGATACAACTCACTGCCAAATCAAATCCGACTTCCATTTCATTCCCTTCAAAGTTTGTCTCAGAAATGGAACTGTATGTCGGATAACCTAACTCTATAGAAATTTCAGGAGTAATCTCAATGACAGAATCTTTCTTTTCTACATTGACGTTTACTTGAGAAACATCGAATTTATACTCATTCTGTTTCTCGCACTCCTTACACTTAATCATCAGCGTAGAACTTTCACCAACAGACTTTGACCGAATCTGAGTAAACAGGTACTCAACATCAAACGTCGCCAGATTAGTAGCATCAATTTTGTCTACAATGCATGCTTCAATTGTATCAACAATTGCTCTTAACGCTGCTTTCTGATCCCCAGATTCGAATGCCATCATGAGGACTTTTTCTTCTTTTACCAGATAAGGACGAAACCTAACTGTCTTGCCTGTCGATGGAATTTCTACTTCATACTTTGGCGTTTCATTCAACTTTGGAAGTGCCATTTCAAACTCCTATAATGTAATCAAAAAAAGTTCCTAATCTTATTAATACCAAACCCAGCAATTGAGGCAGCAAGGTTATCATTTGGTTCTTTGACGCCACTGACCCAATCTTTATATGAGAGTTGAACGCTCAACTCCATTGTCTGGTTTTCTTGTTCGTCTCCTAACTGGATCGCAGTCATTGTTGTTGGGTATGCTTCAAGGAGGAAACAAGTATACACTGGCGTCTCGTCAAACTCGAGACCAATAGACAATTGACCAGAGGAAGTGTTAAGCGGACCAATATCTGGCAGTCGATTCAAAATGAATCCTGGAATCTTATCAACAAAACCTAACTGCCTGCGAAGAAGGGGAACTACTTGTCCTCTCTGAACCTGCTGAATTGCAACAGGTTTGACATAATTGTAGTAGTACCCAACCTCATAAGAAGAATTACTGTGCGCAAGACTCTGCCAGGTTTCAAAATAACTTTTAATTGAATGGGTGTTCAGAACATGAAATGTCAGGTTAACATCTGTGACTGCATATCCATTTGCAATCTTTCTGAGTGGTGTTCCGACCTGATGGTCAATCGAAGTTACCTGTCTTCCAGGCAATTCAGTTGCCTTGCATAATAGACTGAGTTCTTTTGTGCTTCCGCCAAGAGAAGGTAAAAAGACTCGAAATAGATTCGGTCTTGCTAGTCCTGCTCCTTGAGAAACAAGAGATTTAAACTCGTCGATACCTGCCATTAGATGCTATTCCTAGAATCGTAGTAAACCTTTTGCGAACTGGTTTTCTTCCACTGCGCTGTTGGCAAAAAGGTTGCGATCTCCCACTCCGGAGCAAGAACTTCAGCAAAGTCGCTTTTGACATGTTTGCTCAAGTAATGTTTAAAACAAGGTTTGAAGTATCTCAGTTTCGATGACTTCGTTAGCATTCTGTATGTCAGATCAAACTTCGTATTCTCGTCTACCTTGCTACCAGCAATTTCCATAAGAGCATCAAGGAACTTTGCTCTCAATGTCGGAGGAAGATAATGAAGGTTGATCCCATAAAACCCATCCTTTGCCGGACCAACAACAATCACGAGAGGGAATGTATCGTAGTAGGGAAGGGTGTCCTTTGTTTTCGGGTCATAGAAAAACATTTGCATCGAACCGACGATCTGTTTTCTTCTCCTCTTGAGAGGATCCTCTTTCATTAACTCTCGTCTGTTGATTGCCCGAAGGTTACTTGCCTTCTTCCGAAACCACTCCCGACTCTCTTTCGTACGGGGGTTGATCCCCGCACGAAATGCCTGAAGTTCTAATCTTTGAAATAGATTACTCATGAATCTATTTATATCAGATCCAATGAGTCTTTATTAACTCACCAACGGTGGGATCTTCCAACATCTTATGAGGTTTTTGGTCACGACTCATAAAGGTAAGGAAGTGGTGAGGGGATTCACCAACACGCTTTCCACCTTTGTATACCCATCCAACGCTGGCAAACTCGTCATTGTTCAGGTACTCAAAGTCAACCGTGCTGGCGATATATCCCTGGTCGCCCATGTTGCCAATGCCTCTGCGGCGGAACATGTAAACATTTCTTGCAATGTCCGACATGAAATTTTCATAAATGTGACCAAAATCGTCGTCCCAATACATGATGCTGCTGTTTGCATATCCATCCATTGGTTGATGCAGCATGAAGAATCTTCCTTTGGTTTCAAGCAATCTGTTAACAACATTGGTGATGTTTTTGCAGATTACAACATCAAGGTCGATATAAAGACAAGGACCAGTGAAGTTTTCGCGATTGAATGCTTCAATTTTATTCCAGTACATATCATTCTCGCCACTAAGCGGAACAATATTGTACTGCTCTCCTTGAAGTTCTTCACCCTTATCGGTCAGAACATGAAACTTGAATTCAACATCAAGGTTTCTTTTGAGAGAGTTATAGAGTTTCTCAACATAGTCGACTGTGAACCACCCCTCCATTTCATTGCCTGGAGGTGCCCACACGCAGATTACATTTAGCATTTTCTTTTCCTCGTTAAAGATTTTACCTTTCTCACAAAAGGTTTAAGTTGTTTAGTTGATTTGGGCATTATGCCCATCGATTCTAATTGCTTCTCTGTCCATATTTCAAAATGCCATCCACGATCCAGAGCATACTGTTGAGCAGCACTCCACTTATTCATATTCTTGACATAAGTCAAACCCTCATTGATATACCGTTTGGTTCTTCGCTGAGGCACCGCAGGAGGTTTTGTCTCCTTTTCGGGTTTTATTTCTATCAGAACAGTTTTCCCATTTTGATAGGTGATTTTTAAATCCATAAAATATCTATGGTATTTTTTATCAACCTCATATAGATAGGGTATGACTACCTCTTCACTACCCCAATATTTTACCTCGGGATTATTGTCGCACCATTTAAAACAATGGCGCTCCCAAAGAGAACGGTATATCACGTTGTCAGGATTACCCTGATATTTCTCAGGGTTTTTCACTTTGTATCTTCCAGAATATGCCATGTTTACCTTATAAATAAAAAATGTGTTCCTAATCTATTTATTGGACTTTCAATGGCAGCTGAACAAAAAATAGAACGATTAAAATATCCTTTGCACGAAGAAGATGATTATAAAGCTTCTGTCCAGTTTACTTTGTTCAGCGAAAAGAAAGTAAATACTGCAGACGACATAGTCGGACTTGGTGTTAATAAAGTCCAGGATCTACTGAAGCAACAGAAACAAGCAGCTGCGGATGGCAACTTTGAACTTGTTGCTGAACTTGCTAATCAAGCAAATCAAACTCGACAAGAAACAGAACAAATTGCTGCACAGTTAAAAGAGCATGAAGGTGAAGGCAGATCTTCTGCTGTAAAAGCAACCACAAAAGTAAACAAGACCTCAGTCAGTTTGTACCTTCCTCCTGGACTTGCATATCGTGATAATGTTCAATACGAGAACTTTGATCTTGGTCCGACTGGTGCCTCAATTGCTGCTGGAGTCGGCGTTGCTGCCAGTGCAGTAGAGGGAACCAAGTCGTTCCTGGAGAATTTTAAAGCAAGTTTTGGTAGCAATCCAACCGACATGGCAAAACTCGCTGCTATCAGAGCAGCAGGGGCACTGAGTCCTGGTTCCTCTGGCACCATAGAGAGCGGACTGAAATTGGCAGGCGGAGTTACCGTAAACCCCAACACAAGAACGCTCTTCAAAGGTGTCAACATTCGTGAGTTTACCTTTGCCTTTAAGATGATTGCTCGTTCTCCGGAGGAAGCACTTCAAATCAAGAAGATTATTCGCTTCTTCCGTTCTGAGATTTATCCCGAGTCTATTGATGCCGTGATTGGCGGGAAGAACGTATCGCTTGGATATATTTTCCCAAACAAGTTTGATATAAAAATCAAATATGCTGGAAAGAATAATGCCCCAGAAATAAAACCCTGTTATCTAAGAGACGTTTCTACAACATACAATGCTTCTTCGATGGCAATGCACTCCGACGGAGAGTTTCTAGAAGTTGATTTGAGTCTAGCATTCCAAGAAACTGCTGCTCTTGTCAAGAAAGATATCCTGGATGATCCTTACTATGGGGATGTGCGGTAATGGCAACTCAATATTTTAAAAACTTCAATCGACTCTACTACAAATTTGGTGACGGCGAGAGTCCTGCCATTTTCCAGAACCTAACTCAATATGTTGACCTGATCGATCAAATCAAGAACAACATTAATTTTTATGAAGACTACACGATTGTTGCAGGAGACCGTCCGGACACGACTTCCTTCAGATTGTATGGTTCTCCAGAATACTATTGGACCTTCTTTCTCCTAAACGATAAACTCCGTGAGTCTGGTTGGCCAATCTCTCGTAACGATATCCTAGAAAGAGCAAAGATTTACTATCCTCATAGAGTTGCAACATTTGCCGAAGATATCTCAACAGAACCCTATGATTTCCGAGTGGGTCGAGGTGTCTCTGGTTCTCGCTCTGAAACGGTGGGAACAATCGTTAAAAGAAATCTGAGTCTTGGTCAACTCATAATTGACACAACAACAACTGTGGCAGATGTTCGCCGAGAGATTGAGTTTACTCCAAACTCTAATGGGTATGCGACTCTTCAACTAACCGAGGAGCGCGAGTCTTTCCACAGTCCCTCTCTCTGGGTTGTTAAACTTAAGACCGGAGTTGATAGTAATGGCGACCCGATCTATAGCATTCTCACTACTCCTTCGGTAACTCTTTCTAACCTAAACAGAACTGCAACGATTGAGAATGTTCCCTATGATCCGAATGGCGAGTATGCAGTAGATGCATTCTTGTTTGCCACCAATGCGGGAACAGGGAATAACTTTAATGCTGGCGAACAGTTGAAGTTTTTTGATAGAGCATCTGGTTTAGAAATCGCAGCAACAATCCATTCTGAAACAGCGCAGTACAATGCTGTTCACCACTATGAAGATGCAGACGGCAATTGGGTTGACATTAATCCTTACTCTCAGAATATCCCTTCTGATCTGGTTCCGATTCGTTATATTGACAGACTCGAAGCAAGAAACGAAGATCTGAAGCAAATTAAAGTCTTGAAACCCGAAGCAATAAACACCGTCGCGACTGAATTCTACAGGTTATTGAATCAATAATGACTCAACAAGCACAGTCACAATATAAGATTGTTGAAGCCTACATCACGGCAGACAGACTTGGAGATAACAAGATCTTCATTAACTCTGCGATTGTAGAACTTGTCCTGTTTGAGAATCTAGAAAAACCTTATGTGACGGGAATGGTAGGGATTACAGATGATGCTGGACTCTTTGACGAGATTGGATTCAGCGGAACCGAAAGACTGAGTCTCGGCATTTCTTCTGAGAAGGATACCAATTCAGGCACGGGTCTTAAATTTAGAACCTTCGTCATGACTGGCATAGAAAATATGGCAAAGTCCTCTGATGCAGGTAACTCCTCTTTCTATGCATTCACTCTAATTGACGAACATGCTTTCTATGGTAGATCAAAAAAGATCAGTCGAAGTGTCTCGGGGAATATTGAAAGGGAAATTGAAAAACTTTGCCTGAACGATCTAGGAAAGGACCTGGATGTCTCCTATCTCTATGAAGGTGGAGAACTGAACGAACAAGGCAGAGTTGCTTCTGTGCAAAACAATTTCAAAGCAATCATTCCCTATATGACACCAATTGATGCCTGTGAATGGTTAAGAGATAGAGCAACCACTCAAACGGGATGCCCCTTCTTCCTTTATGCTTCAATGCACGACGAAAACCTAAGACTCGGTAATCTAGAAGTCATGCTGAAGCAACAAGCATTTAATACTAAACTGCCTTATGTGTTTGCCCCTTCTAATGTACAGAAAGCAGAACTTGAGGGTGGAGAAATTGAGAAGCAGTTTCAGGTTCAAACTATGAGAACCGCAAAACTACAAAACACTTTTAATCAAATGATGTCTGGTGGTGTTGGTTCTCTCTATAATAACACTAACCTGACAACAGGAAGAACAACATCAACTCCATTTAAGATTAGAAACTTGTTGGAAGGACTGAAGACGAATGGAGTCATACCTCAAGAAAAAGATCAAAATGTTTTTGATGAGTTTTTCAAATTTACCAAAGACGAATCTTTGATTGACGACAATGCGGCAAAGGTTTATCATTCTGTCACTTCAAGTGGTACCTATGGTAATTTCAAGAGTTATCATGACGAGTTTGATCCAATTAAGTTCCGCAAGAAGATAGAAAACATTGCGGTTCGTAATGCTCTCTATAAAAACATGTATGAAGTCACTGTTCCGGGTACAGGATTCATTATATCAAAAGCAAGCGTCGGAGACATTGTAAGAATTAATGTTCTTTCTGATAACGTAAATGCCGAGGATTCTATTGAAAAACTAGATAGACTCCGGAGTGGAGACTTCCTCATCTATAATATCAGACACACATTTAAGAACACACGGCATGACGTTGCCATGACTGTTTGTAAATTAACGAGGGGATAAATGAAAGCACTCCCGTCAGAATATTATGGAGACAACGTTCGCTGGTTCGTAGCAGACGTCATTGACACAACTCCGCCTTATGGTCTAGAGGGCAGGGTTCGTGTTCGTATTCATGGCGTCCACTCTCCTTCTACAAAGGACATCAAGCAGTCTGATCTTCCCTGGGCACAATGCATTCTTCCTGTCACAGAGGGTGGAGTTAGCGGACTGGGGAGAACACCAAAACTTGAACCAGGTGCGCTGGTATTCGGAATCTTCGCAGACGGACAAGCATCTCAGGTTCCTATGGTTCTTGGTAGTTTGCCAAGAATAGAAACACCAAGTCGAATTCAAAAGAGGGTGGAGTTTGAATCTGTTGTTGAAAGACTCAATCCTGCAGTTGATTTCTATGACGAAGAAATCTCAAGTCTTGCAGGAAACCAAGATATTGATAATCTCAATACAGAGAACATCACAGTCCCTGTCAAGGATGCAAGGATTTTTGCCACAGTCAAATTCTTTATGACATCTGGATACACTCTCAACCAATCAGTGACGATTGCTTCGAGTTTAGACATTCGCTCAGGCATGGTAACTTCTGGAAGCGGAATCGCTGGTTGGAACGAAAGTAGATTGACAGACCTAAAAATATTTTCTAACTCTTGGAACCAGTTTGCTTCTCAGTTAGCATTTGTTCTCTATGAACTAAATACCAAACAGACCCAAACAAATATTAAGTTCCTTCGAGTAGATAAACTAGAAGATGAAGATGGTAATACATGCCAAGAAGTTTTTGCTAAAAACTATTTTGGTGAAAAAGGTTCTGTTGAGGTTGATGTTTATAAAGAAGCTGCTCTAGACCTGTATACAAGATTGGTAGGTTAAAATGATTGATAAGAAACAATTAAATATTCAGTTAAAAGCAAAGCAGCAGAACAACACCTTTGAGAATCTGATTGGCGACAAGAAACAAGAACTCAGCGATTTCACCGCAGCAAACAAAGCAACCTTGCTCGGGAAGAACACAGGAGAGATTGTTGGGGGGTTTCAGTCTCTTGAGACAGTAACAAACGGAGCAGCAGATACTCCACTCGGAGATGCTATGGTCTCCATGACCGATGCAGTTCCTGGAATTGCTCCAAGAAAGGTTGGTGAACTGACCAACGAATTCTTCGATCCAGAAAAAATCAATATGAATTATGCAACACCTTCGTTGCTATTCAAAGAGTTGGATTCTGATGCTGGAATTGACTCTGCTGCTGCAGGTTCGCTAGACTCAGTTGACTTTTCTGACCCCGATGCTCTTGCTGCTATGTTCTCCTCGGTAGAAACTGTTGGCGGCGGATTAGCAAATAGCGTTGCTCAAATCATTTCTTTGATCACTGGACTGGCAACAATAAGGAAACTTACCGACATTGTTTCTGGGGGAAGTGCACTTACTGATCTCAAGACAATGACAGAGAAAGCAGCAGAAAAATCTAACTCCTTGTTGGGCGATATTACATCAACTCTGGATGCTGCCTCTGGCGGAGAACTCACAGAACTTACAGACGCGCTACAAGAAGGTGATATTGCGGGAATTGTCCAGTCTGCCTCTGCGATTGCCTCTCTGAATCCTGCAGTTGCTGCGGCAAACCTTGCTGGTGACAAACTAGGAATAGACGTTGTTTCTGATGTGACTGGAAACACCAATTTGTTTGGAAATGCAAGCGGACTTATCAATAAAGTAAACGAAGTTGTTAGTACAGTTGACCAAATCTCAACAGCAGTTGAAAGAGGGGTTGGTGATACCCTTGCCGGAGCATTTAATGATATTGCCGGACAGGCATCAGATTTTTTATCTAAGACTGGGATCAATACAGGGAAGGGGTTTCTTCCTAATTTCGCAGAAGATCTATACAGGAACATTTCCGGAACAATTGAGCAACTTACCTTCGGCACAAACTTTAATGACAATCAACTCTCGGAACTAATTCAACAGAGTTTGAGTGGCAACCCGACAGATAGATCCAAAGCAATTCGCACAATGCTTCAGAATACGACTCTGTTTACTCCTCAAATGAAAAACGTTATCAATAACGTCAAAGGTTCAAAAGACCTGAATGAATTCATGGACACTGTTGAAGAGAAAGCACGGGCAGCAGGAGTTTCTCCCGAAGAAATTCAATCGTTCAGACAAAGAGCAGTTGACATAGAAGTTTCGCTTGATGATCTAGATGCAACTATCTCCGGAAGCATTATTAAAAGTTCTGCTGATTTCTTCCAAGAGGACGTCAACCTCGCAGAACTTGCTGCTCGTTACCAGGGTGCTGCTTCAGGATTCTCTGCCTTTACCTACATTGAGTCAAAGGAAGAACTTGCTGCAGAGTTTGCCAGAGTTGAGAGAGATATTTCTGAAGTCATCGTGCATGCGAGCGAGACTTATACGAATGCCAATATTGGTAGTGAGGAACTCCATACGTTCCATAATGAGAAAGGATTTGATGGCATTCAGTATCACTTTGTGATTCGTCGAGACGGGAAACTACAAAGAGGTATGACTCTGGACACGACTTCTCAGGCAAGCAACATCAATAACCATAATGTCAGATGTATTGATGTTGTCCTGATTGGTGGGTTAAACTGCCCGAGCGGGACCGAGAATCCTCTGACATATCGCTCTGCTCAGTCATTTACAATTGCTCAGATGAAAACCTTGGAATCCGTTCTAGAGGCATTCTACCGCAGATATCCTGGCGGACAGGTAATGGGGCATAATGAGATCTTTGATGGTGCTCTTGATCCTTATTTTGAAGTTTCTGAATATGTCCAGAATCTGTTTAGAAAAGAGAATGTGTATGAAGATCTCTTGAACGACGCTGCATATGAAACAAAAGACTTAATTAATCAGGAAGTCAAATGACAACTACACGAGAAAAACGAATCCTGGGTGAAAACCCTTCTGTTGATGAGACTGAAGGTATTCCGGTTGATGGGTTTCAAGATCCTACAGGAGAGTATCCTAAAAGCAAATACTACTATGGATCCTCCATAAACAGAGCTGCTCGGGGTTTAGAGGTAAATGATCTCTATGTCGGTGGTGGTGATATTGGCGTTTCGCTAAACATTGAACCACAAGAACCTTCTCGATTCCCCTTCAACCAAACAACAGAGACTTCCTCTGGTCATATTGTGGAGTATGATGATACTCCTGGCGGTGAGCGTATTCTTATCAAACACCGCAAGGGTGCTGGCGTTGAGATGCGAGCAGATGGTTCTGTTATTGTCTCTGCAGTCAACAATAAGATTGAAGTTACTGGTGGCGATCAGACTGCGATTATCGAAGGTGAAGGAGATCTGATCTACAAGGGCAATCTGAACCTTCAGGTAACTGGAGACTACAACGTTGACGTTGGTGGGAACTATAATATCAATGTTGCAGGAAATAAGATTGAGAATGTAAATCAGAATCATAGAACCACAGTCGCTGGGCATTCTGATTTCATTACCAAAAAGTCTCGCTCAACAAAAACAATCGGAAACAATCTAGATGCTGTTCTTGGTAGCGATAAGAAAGTTGTCAAGGAAGAATATTCACTAGAAGTCGAAGGCGACATCAATATGTTCTCCGACGAAAACTTTATGCAGTCGGGTAAGAAAGAGTGGGTTGCTGTTTCTAAGACAGCAAATATCTCAGCAACCAAGGTTTCTATTCTTGGTGTTAGCGGGAGCATTGGTGGATCTGCAGTTGACTTTACAGGCAAGGTTTATCAGGGTCCTCTTGGTCCTGTTCCCTTTGCTTCTGGTGCAGCATTCTATGGATCGTTCTTTGGTCAAAGCATGCAATCAATTTCTTCAATGTACTCAAACCTTTCTGGCGGACTTAGCGGTGTTCCGCCAACTTTCTACAAATTGCAGGTTGTCTTTCCCTCTGCACCTCCGCCAGCAGCACCAATCGTAGGTATTCATTTGCTTGGCGGCAGTTATGCAATTCGTAAAGTTTCGGTTGATGCTGGCGATCGAATGAAGAATAAGATTCTTCTCAAAGATGATTATGAAGGTTTGTTTGAGAAGGTACCAAGCACACAGGAACTTCGTTCATGCTTCCGAGATCCTGCCAACAAAGCATTGATTGCTGCAAAGATGGTTGGGGAAGGAAAGATCAGCGAGAAATATACTGAAACCGTTCCACCGAATATTGGCAGAACTTCTCCGAAGACCCCGAATCCCAAATTCGGAACGGTTCCTATTGGCAATGGCGTTGGTAGTAGAGGAAAGAGGTTTACTCCGTGATTTATATCCCAGATCCTGTTTATAATCCCAACTTTGTTCCAGACTCTAAGATCTCGGCAAAAACTAAACTTGCTCCTGGAGTGAGTATTGCTAAGTTTCTTGGGGCATATGGAGACAGAACACACTTTAACTTCATTGGTTCTTCTGCGCAAAGAAAGCAAATGGCCAGAAACCTTTATCTCCATGCTGAACTATATCGTTCGATTAACGGCAACATTGATCTGTTTAACGATGTGAGACTGATTGTCTCTGAAGGTATTTACAGAGGCGGTCCTGACGAGACTGTTGCAGGCGAGAACATCAAGAAACAAAATGGCACACTGGTTGGGTATCAGGTAATCAATCAAAAAGGCAAGATTGACAATTTCAAAACATTTGACGTCGCTGAATATTGGAAAGACTATTTCCAATATGAAAAACTGATCTTAGATTATGACATATACAATCCTGACGGTTCTCTGACCTCGCAGATTCTTGTCGAGGTTCCGGAAGTCCCCGAGAGTTTTGATTTGAATTTCTCTAAGAATGTTGAGACCAGATTTAATGGAACTCTGTTGAGTAGTGATGAATTGATAGAAGTTAAGATTAAGTAATATAAATAAAAAAAGAATATTCCGAGAGAAATCTTATGGCAACTCAACGAGCACTCTCTATTGAGGACAAGAACTTATCCACAGTATCTCTTGCTACCACGCGCAACAGAGAGTATATTGATGTGGATCTTGCCTTCAATAAGAAACCAACTAGCGGCGAAATCTATAAAAAGTTTAATGCTGCTGCTGTGAAGCAAGCAGTAAAAAATTTGGTTATGACAAACAGGAATGAGAAACCATTCCAACCTTATTATGGTGCTGACCTTAACTCTCTGCTCTTTGAACTTGCTGACGAAAATACTGCAACAGAGATCGAGGAAAACATCAGAGAACAGATCAGAGTCTATGAACCAAGAGTAGATTTTTCTAGTTTGAAAGTTACCGCAGATGTAAACCTTGATTTCAATTCAGTGGATGTCACTGTAGTATTTCAGGTAATCAATACAAACGAAACTGTAGAATTCACCACAGTCCTAAACAGGTTAAGATAAGATGGCAACAACTATCAAGTCAACAGCTTTAGATTTTCAGAATATCAAGAACAATCTAAAGACGTATCTACAACAGCAAGAAGAGTTTGCTGATTATAACTTTGAAGCATCTGCTCTTAACAATATTCTTGACGTCCTTGCATACAATACACACATCAATGCTTTGACTGCAAACTTTGCATTGAACGAGTCTTTCCTTGGGACTGCACAACTTCGTTCTTCTTTGGTCTCTCTTTCTGAAGGTATTGGTTACATTCCTGACTCCAAGAAATCTTCAGAGGCAAGAGTAAGACTGTCCTTGAATCTCTCCTCTGTTCCTGATAGAGAACCTACGATCAGTGTTCAAGCAGGGTTTAAATTTAACACCACTGTTGACGAAGTTAATTATGTGTTTCAGACGACAGAAACAATCATTGCTTCTGACGATGGCGCTGGATTCTACCAATTCAAGACGCTGGATGGCGAGGAACTAATCCCCATCTTCGAAGGTGTGGCGAAACAAAAAACCTTTATTGCCGGAAGGAGTGATGAGAATACTGTCTATGTCATCCCTGACGAGAATATGGACATCAACACTGCAGTTGTTCGTGTCTATGAAAGTCCGACTGCACTTTCCTTCATTACATTTAATAATATTCTCTCTGCAACTACGATAAACGAACAGTCTGTATTGTACATCATTAAAGAGATGCCCAATGGTTACTATGAACTGAGTTTTGGTAACGGCACAACTCTTGGTCGCACTCCTCTTGCTGGTAATAAGATCACCGTTGACTATCTGTCAAGTTCTGGTCCTAATGCAAACGAAGCATATATTTTCGAGGCAGCAGAACAGATTAAAGTCACAAACCTGATCAGCAGAACTCCGACTATCACGACAGTCGCAAAGGGTGCTGGAGGTGGCGAGAAAGAATCTCTAGAATCCATTCGTAAGAATGCACCGTTTCAGTATGCTTCACAAAACAGAATGGTAACTCATCCTGACTACTCCACTCTGGTACTGAGAAATTTCTCTACCCTGATCGACGACATCAAATCTTGGGGCGGAGAGGATGCACTTAAACCTGAGTACGGTGCAGTCTTTATGTCGGTTCTGTTCAAGGATAACGTTACCGAAGAAAGAAAGAGAATCACCAAACAATCTATTCAGGATCTTGCCGAACAACTCTCGGTTGCTTCCTTTACACTTAAGTTCGATGATCCGATTAAGACTTATGTTGAATTGGAATTATTCTTCCAGTTTAACCCTAGACTTACAACTCTCGCGCTAAACACTGTTCAGGAGCAGGTAAGAGAAGTCATTCGGAATTACTTTACCAAAGTCACAGGCAAGTTTGGTTTGTCTTTCCGTAGATCAAATCTTCTGAGTCTTGTTGATGATGTAAGTCCTGCTGTTCTTTCCTCTAGAGCAGACGTTAAAATGCAGCAGAGATTTACTCCTTCTCTGACGGTTGAATCTGATTACAGTTTCCTTTTCCCTGTCCCGATTGCTGACCCGGATGATGTAAACTTCAGAATTACCTCGTCAACATTTACTATTGGCAGTACAACATGTCAGATTAAGAATCAATTGACCACCAATAAACTTCAGGTGTTTAACCTCTCGAATGATACGGTCCTTGTTGACAATGTTGGTTACTATGATCCTGTCAGCGGTGAAGTCAGAATTGTAGGACTGAAGGTTGATACGATTCTTGGCGGGCAAACGTTTATCAAAATTGCTGCGGTTCCTGCAAATCAAAGTGCCATTACTCCTCTGCGGAATAATGTGCTAGAGTTTGATGAAGCAAGAACTGTTGCGAAGGGTGTTCTTGTCGAAGCGACCAACTAATATGTCAATTAACCTAGACAAAACATTAAGAGATACCGGAAGGAGAGAAATAAATCTCCGAGAGTATCGTATAGAGGAAATTCTTCCAGACTATATCGTTCAGAATTATCCTAAGTTTGTTTCTCTTCTCAAGAACTATTTTGATTTTGAAAATGAACCCGATTCTCCCTCTAGGTTAATTGATGATCTGTTTAACACAAGAGACATTTCACAGACTGATTTTACTCTGCTGAATTATATTGAAGACGAACTCCTTCTTGGTCAATCCTACTTCCAAGGATTCCCCGACAAAAGAAGTGCTGCCAAATTCTCAAACACTCTTTATCGTTCAAAGGGAACGAAGTTTTCTATTCAGCAGTTCTTCAGAATGTTCTTTAACATTGATCCTGACATCGTATACACGAAAGAGCAGATATTCAATGTAAGTGGAAATAGAGACTACGCCACAGTTGAGAAGGAAGCATTAAGAGATTTGGGTGTGGATTCTTACTATCAGTTAGATCGTTATCCAGATTTTATGGTTGACGAGGCATATCGTTTTGACTATACATTCGGCACCACTGTTACACTAACCGTTCCCCATGATAAAAATTTCTTTTACTATCAAGACATTGTCCGCAGTCAATATGAATGGAAACTAGAAAGAATTGTTGCAGAGGATGCAGATGGTAATCTTACACTTGAAGAAGTTCCGATTAGTGTAGCAACAATTACTCCGATCATTCAAGACACACCAACTCCTTACAGATATGGTGTTTCTCAGGTAAATGTGACACTGAATAGTCCGACATCTGAGTATATTTTGACCGCCAAAATAAACAATGGGTTTCAGCGGTTCGAAGAATACATTGCGCTTAACTATGTGCCGGACTCTATGATTGGTCCGAATTCTCAGAGATTCTTGACAGACGACAAACTCTATCAAGACTTCGCAATCCTGATTAAGAGTGGACTTCCTCTTGCAACATGGAAAGAAGTATACAAGTTGTTTGCGCATCCTGCAGGAATCTACCTTGGTAGCGAGGTTCAACTTGTAAGTGCATTCGACCTAGATATTGACAACCAACCCGATCCTGGCGTTTTCGATATTCCGCCATTTATTATCGAGGGCGAAGCATCCCTTACACCACGTGGTTTTGCTCAGCATACCGCGCTGTTCAATATGATCGAAGGAGCAGGACAATTGCAGTACAGAACTACGTTAGGTACTCCTGGAACTTATCCGACTTCTGGTAACGAACTTAAAGATTACGAGGACTTTACTCTCGATCAGGTTCACCAGCAGTATTCCTCGATTGGCGAACTGTTGTCTCCCAACTCGCCAACACTCGACGAAGGCGACAGCGGATACAACGGCGAAAGGTTTGGTCTGGATATCGGAAGTACAGAGACTATCGACCAAGACCAATTCACCTGGGTCGAACCTTATTACAGAGACTCTGGAGGCACTCTTGTTGTCCGTGATGACTCTGATTCTGAAATCACATTATACGAGTTGGACAGCACTAACTGGCCAGACTCTGTATAAATAAGAAAGTATAACCTTGCAAGGATTATAGGTCCGTAAATGACAAGACAAGTTCTTAATAGAGGCACGATTGCAAATGATGGCACAGGGGACACCCTTCGTTCTGCCACATTAAAAATCGAGCAAAATTTCGAAGAGATCTATCAGAAACTAGGTAACGGCACATTCCTGATGCCGAACATTGACTTCGATAGTTCTGGTATTTTGATTCAGGGTGGACTCTCCTTTGATACCCGAATCAGTGCCCCTAACTCTTCTGCTGCCCGTGCCAATTATTTTCCGGATGCTTCTGGCACTCTTGTCTTAGACTCGGCAGAACAAACTCTTTCGTCAAAGACTCTAGTAAATCCTATTGTTTCTAATCTAGATCTAAGAGACAGTTCTGGTTCATATATTTACCAGGTTCGTCCGGCAGGACTTTCTGCAAACGCACTGCTTACAATTCCTGCCGTTTCTGACTCTGATCAATTTACCCTTAATGGTGCAACACAAACACTTTCTAATAAGACTCTCGTTGCTCCTGTTATCGATGACATAACTCTAACGGGTGACGTTATTGATAATAACGGTAATGAATTGTTGACGTTTAGCGAAACTGCTGGTGCTGATAATCATGTTGAAATTACCAACGCAACCTCGACAAACGATCCCATCATTTCTGCTGCAGGCGACGACACGAATATTGACCTGAGACTTTCTGGCAAAGGTAACGGTGGCGTTCGGATTCAAAGCAGTTTTATTATGGCGACGGAAACAGTTACTGCTTCTGGCGCAGCATCTCTCGAAGTTCCAGTAACGTTCCTGAATCAAGCAACTGCAATTACTGTAACTCTTGCTGATGCGGATCAATCTGGGGAAACTAAATACTTCTTAGCGACTGGTGTTCCTGGTGGATCTGCTTTCCATACACTAACACCATCTAACCTTGCAAATGCTACAAGCATCACCTTTGATTCCTCTGGTGATTCTATTATGCTTATTTGGAGTGGATCTGAATGGTTCATTGCAAATAACAATGGCGCAACGATTACATAGGACAGATAAATGGCTGCTGTACTCACAGATGATCTAAAAAGAATTATTCTCAAAGACTTATTCAGAGACTTTGAAGATTCTGCCAATAATTATTTTGCTGCTATTGGTAAATCAGAAGTCTGGAATGATTCTGACATTGCTGATGCTCCTAGAAATAGTGTAAGAGACGTCAGAAACATGAGACTCGGTATCCAGTCTGTTAAAAACATTACCGACCTTACATTTACTGTCCCTCGGTATAACTGGGTCTCTGGTGCAATCTACTCTGCCTATGACGACAATGTTGATGGATTCCCGATCCTCCCCTTCTATGTCATGAACGATAACCAGCAAGTCTATATTTGCCTTGAGCAAGGCAAGACAAATGCGAATCCGCCTCAACCTGTTGCCTCGACGGTTCAACCGACAGGCAATACAGAAGGTACAGCATTTAGAACTGCGGACGGTTATGTCTGGAAATTCCTATACTCCATCGGTGCTTTGAAGGCATCGAAGTTTATTTCTTCTGCTTATATCCCTGTTGCGAGAGTACAAGACTCTGCAGGCGATACGGTTGATGTTGGCGAATATCTGGTTGACTCTGATGCTCCTGCCGAAGATGTTGAGCAGCAGTTGATCCAGCAGAATGCAATTGGCGGACAGGTTCTTAATTATGTCATGACTAGTTTTGGTACAGGATACACCTCTGTTCCTACAGTGACAGTAATTGGTAACGGTATCCGCGCCAAAGCAACCCCTACAGTTGCTGGCGGTTCGGTTGTTAACCTGAGAGTAAAAGATAGTTCTGATGGCACATTTGCTTTCGGTAATGGATACACATATGCCAACGTTGTTATTGAAGGTGGTAACGGCACTGGTGCTTCTGCTCGTGCGATTATTGGTCCTGAAGATGGACTTGGTTTTGATGCAAGAGAGGACCTCAAGTCCGCTGCTCTGATGTTCAACACAAAACCAAATGGCGACGAACAAAACACATTCATTGTTGGGCAAGATTTCCGTCAAATTTCTTTGATGAAAAATATCAAGATTCAAGACAGCTCTGGATCTTTTACAGACGAGACTGGACTGGGTCTAAGAAGGTTGCAAGTAACTTCTGTTGCTGACGGTCCTTTTGAGAACGATAAGATCATTATCGGAACTCAGTCTGGCGCCAAGGCATATATTGACAATGTTGACTCTTCGATGGTTTACTATCATCAGAGCGAATATACTGGTTTCGGCGTCTTTGATTCCGGTGAGACAATCAGCATTCATGAGGGTGGTGGTTCCACTACAGGTATTGTCTCTAAGGTTCTGAAGGGTGTGTTTGATCCTCACTCTGGAGAACTTCTATATATTGATAACAGAGCAGCAGTGTTTAGATCTGCTGATCAAACAGAAGATATTAAAATCGTTATCCAACTGTAGAAATTTGTCAGGAAACATGATAACACGTTATCGCTTGCCGTATTAATTTTTTTCAAGGGTACTTAAATGACCAAGCCGTATACCGAACAAGTTTTTAGAACGACTTATAAAGACGATTACCGAGACAGCGATAACTATTATCGCATCTTGTTTAATAGCGGTCGTGCCCTTCAGGCAAGAGAACTTACACAACTCCAGACTATTATCCAGTCTGAAATCTCTCGATTTGCTTCTAACCTTTTCGTTGATGGTGCGCCGATTCAGCCTGGTGGCGTCAAGATTGACAACTTCTATGACTTCATTAAACTTGATCCGGCATACCCTCTTCCTTCTGACCTGACCTCTGTTCAGAATATCGTATTTACTGGTCAGACAACAGGAATCAAAGTAAAGATCTTCGAGGCAATTGCAGCAGAGGATGGCGATCCGCCGACGGTATACGTCACCTATATGGATCAACCTGCAGACACAGCACAGACAACTGTTCCGACTCTTCAACCGGAAGAAATTTTCACAGGTGTTGTAAACAGTTCCACAGTTACGCTGAAGGTTCAGAGAATCAACACAACCCAAAACCCTGCAGTTGGTTATGGTTCTCGCTTCACCAGTGCTTCTGGTAGTTTCTTTGTTCAGGGACATTTTGTCTTTGCTCCTCAGCAAAGCATTATCCTCTCCAAGTATACCAACAACCCAAATGCTACAGTTGGATTTAAGGTTGTTCAAGATATTGTTACTGCTTCTGACAATGAAGCATTGTTTGACAACCAGGGTGTTGTTCCCAACAGAGCATCTCCTGGTGCAGATCGCTATAGAATTCGCCTTCAGTTAATTAATAAGGCAGATCTGGCAGAGGCAGACAACTTTGTCTATATCTCAGATATTCAGTTCGGTGTAATTAAGACCAAACCAACTACGACTGATGGGTTCAACTCTATTCGTAAGGAGATGGCACTTCGGACCAAAGAAGAGTCTGGAGATTACATCACCAAATACTTCAAGGCAAAGTTCCACCCGAACAACGCAACAGAACTCAAACTGAAGGTTCAACCCGGAACTGCATACATTGAAGGGTATCGTGTATCAAAAGAAATTGATACTACCCTGATTGTACCGAAAGCAAATAGTACGTTCCAACAAGAAAACGAGAACATTGGTATTGACTACGGAAACTACTATGAGTGGGATTCCGGTGTTGGTATGATGGATTTCGACGATGCCGCAACTGTCAATCTAATGAGCGGACTCAATGGAACTGGAAGTCTCATTGCTACCGCAAAGGTTCGAGCAATTCGAGAAGGCGTCGGGAGCAACTACAATATCCACCTTTTCGATATCCAAAGAGATGTGAATGCGTCGGTTGGATCAAACCTCGTAAAATCGATTGTTCAAAGCGACACTTCTGCATACGTAAACCTTGTTTTGAATTCGAGCGGTAATGCTGTTCTTAAGGAACCTCGTAAAAAGAGTCTGCTTTTCCCGACTCCTGTTCCGAGACCTCAGACATTTGAGAGCATTAGTCTTACCAAAGCACAGAAGTTTGAAGAAACTGCTAGTGGGAACTCGGTAACAATTACAACAAGTTCTGCAACAGACACTTTTACAAATACTGGTGACTGGATTGTTTCTAACTCTAGCGATGCACTCCTGACATTTAGCGTTTCTCTCACAAACAATCAGCGTTCTGCCACGATTACTGGACTGGATAATGGTGCAGTAGAAATCCTAGCATATATTCGTAGAGCAAATGGTAAAGTTCGCCAAAAGACTCTGACCGAAACAACTGTTACCTCTACTCTTGATTCTGATGGACAGGGCAAGAAGTATATCTCGTTGCTTAACTCTGACATCTATGACGTTCTTAGAGTTACGACTAACGATTCTGACGGGAATAATGTTGCCTCTGCTTTTGCACTTGATCCTGGTCAGAGAGAAACTCATTACGATGACGGTAGAATGATCTACACCGGAGGACTTGACTCTGATGGTGTAAGCGTCTTTGTTCGCTACAGATACTTCGAGCACGGCGACGGCGATTTCTTTGCTGTTAATTCTTATGACGGGCAACTCGAATATCAGGATATCCCGAGTTTCAGAGACAATGCTGGTAATAACCTCTCTCTGAGAAACGTCCTTGACTTCAGACCTGCGACTAACGGTTCTGGTACATTTACTGTTGTCAATGATCTCCCCCAACCTACTGGATTGGTTGAGACGGATGCAACATACTATCTCCCGAGATTCGACAAACTTGTTCTGTCGAAAGGCGGAGAACTTCGCTACCTGACTGGCGTTCCTTCGCTACAACCGAAGTTCCCCTCGACTCCGCAAAACTGCATTGATCTTTACAAGTTCCAACTCGGGGCAAACACGCTCCATACTCGCGACATCACCAGTGAGATGATGACTCTCAAGGGTTATAAGATGTCCGATATTAACAAACTTGAGAAGAAGATTAATAAACTCGAAGAACTTGTTACTCTCTCGATGCTTGAACTCTCGACTCAGAATACCAAAGTTCTGGATGGTTCTGGTAACGACAGAACCAAGTCTGGTTTCTTCGTTGACAACTTCACGACGCACACTTACTCCGATACCAAGAGTCCTGAGTACAGAGCATCGATTGACACGAGAGGGAAACTTCTAAGACCTTCCTTCAAGCAAGAAGCAATTGACCTCACCTGGGATTCTGCTCATCCTGAGCAAAGCAGTGTTGTCCGGTTCGGCGACTTGATCATGCTGAACCACTCCGAAGTTATTCATACAGCACAGGATCTTGCTTCCAGAGTTGAGAACGTAAACCCCTTCTATATTGAAAAGGTTGTTGGTGCAGTAAAACTCTCTCCCTCCTCTGATTACTGGAAAGAGACAAAACAAGCACCTGAAAGAGTTATCGACAACGGGTTTGTAATTGATGCCTCGAAGGCATTCCTCTATAATGAAGAACAGTATAGCTGGATTGGTCAAGATGTAAATGAGCAACCGATTGGTACAGTTGTTGGGACTGGTTCTGTAACAACTACAACCACGACACAAAATACTTCTGAACCTGTTCTGACTGGATCTGCTACAAGTCAGAATGTTGGTTCTTGGGTTCAAACCGGAACTTCTCAAAGTATTGACCAACAAACTATTGGTTCTGAGACTGATGTTAGCACAGACAGAACTGCAGTTCCTAGTAACGAACCACCGAAACCAATTTATGAGACGCTGTATTCTCCTGGTCAGACCTACTGGTTTCAAGAACGAACAAATCCTGAAGGGGACCGCGATATCTGGGACGTTTCAGTTTATGTAAATGGTTCTCAGGTTGCTAGCAGGGGTGCTGGTGGTTTGCCCTATGAACTTGGCGGATATCGTAGAGGCGCTTTTAAAGCAGCTAATACCTATGCTCTTACAAGAGTTACAGGTTATGAGCAACCTGCTGACGATTACGTAGATGTTATCACAACAACCGAAAGAGACATCATCGAAACTTCTACTCACACGACTGTAAACTATGGTCGAGAGGTTGAGACGGTTCAGACTGACACATATCTTCAGTTGACCACAACCAATGTTAATACAACAACGACCGAAACAGTTGACAGAATCGCTGCTGACTATACAGTTCGAGAGAGTCTTGGTACTCGGGTAATTGACGTATACATCATCCCTTGGATGCGTCGTCGCAGAGTTGCTTTCCGTGCCGAAGGTCTTCGTCCTAATACAAGATACTTCCCGTTCTTCGACGGCGTTCCTGTTAGCAAGTTCTGTCATCAGGGCGATTTCCAGAGAATGTCTGATCGTGGGGTTACTCCTTTCAATCCTGCTACCGGAAACCTTTACGAGCACACCGAGGGTTCTACAAACCTGATTTCTAACGCTGATGGTATTATTGAAGGTTCTTTTGAGATCCCTAATGTCCAGTTGAGAGATAGATGGTTGCGATTCCAGGTTGGAACTCGTGAATTTGCCCTCTATGACATTAGTTCCTATAATAAAGACAATGCTCTTTCTTTTGCAGAATCTTATTATGATGCTGCAGGTATGATACTAACCACTCAAGAAACGTTCAAGTCTACCCGTCATATTGAAATCGTCGGTTCTCAGACGACAACTGAAACCTTTGACACAGTGACAGAGGGAAGTTCCTTCTCTACAAACACTTTTGTTGATCTGACCACCGAAGAGCGTTCTGAGACAGAAACAACTGTCACTGAATCTTATGGTGATACTCGTACTGATGCTGAGGTTCAAGAACCACAAACAGTTATCGCCAACGAGGTTCCTGTGGTTTCTGAGCCTGGTTCTGCTACGGTTCCGCCGACAGATCCTCGTGTCGCAATTCCTGCTGCTTCTAATCCTCCCAGCATCTCTTTGCCTAGGAAAGGACCTGCTACAACGCTTGATCCTGTAACTGGTGCTGGTTCTGTTGGCGCAGGAGACATCTATCTCGGAAGATCACGTGGTGGCATGTCTGCTATGAGAGACGGCGAGGGTGTCAATATCTACATTGACCCTCTTGCTCAGTCTTTTGAAGTTCCTGATCCTAACGGCATCTTTGTGACAAGAGTTAGAGTTTATTTTGCGACGAAACCTGATGTTACAAACGGTTCTGCTAACCTTCCTGTTCATTTCGAACTTCGTCCGATGGTAAATGGAGTGCCTCACTCTAACCATATTATTCCTGGTTCGAAGGTTGTAAAACCTGCATCAAAGGTAAACCTGGTTCCTGGTGCTGTTGTTGCTCCTAATAACAGCGGAACTGTTACTGGTGTAAGTTCTACTCATATGCTGAGTAATGGAACAGACTTCATCTTCGAAGAACCTGTTTATCTGCAGGGTGGAACTGAGTACGCAATCGTTCTTCGTTCTGACTCTCAGGAGTACAAAGTCTTTACTTCGGAAGTTGAGGACTTTGTCCTTGGTTCAACCGAGCGTAGAATCAGCAAGCAACCCTATCTTGGTTCGCTCTTTAAGTCTCAGAATTCTAAGACCTGGGAACCAAATGGTAGAGAAGATCTTGCCTTTAGAATCTATCGTGCAAACTTCGTATCTAAGGGCACTTCGATCCTAGAAAACGTTGATGTTTCTAGAGATTATCTGCCGTTCAACCCCTTCTATGTTGAGCGATATAACAGAAGGGTTCGTGTTAACCACTATGGACATGGTCTGAGTGTTGGTGATACAACGGTTATTGGCGGACTTGATAGTGATACAAGATACGCTGGTGTTCTTGGTTCTTCTATTATCGGAAGTAGAACAGTTCTTGAAGCAGATGGTAGTTTCTACTCTTTCAATGCTGACTCTGACGCTACCTCGACTGCAAACTTCGGACGTGGCGGATGCTTCGGAAGTCAAAATATTATCTTCGATAAGGGTATTTTGACAGCAGAAGTTCTCCAACCTCAGACGACTAACCATACGTTCTTTGGTAAGTTTACCTCTGCTCAATCTCTTGCTGGCAATGAAGCAAGATACGACCAGGATGTCGGATATACCTCTATCCCGAATAAGCAGGCATTCTCGTTCAATCGCCCTAGAGGTATCTACAACCCTGAAGACGAAGCAACCAACCTTGTTGATCAAGGCGAAGGTCGCTCTCTGACAGTTAAGTGCACCATGACCACAACTGACCCGAGAGTTAGTCCTGTGATTGACCTTGAGCGTTGCGGGTTTGTTGCTGTCGGCAATATGATTGACAAACAAGACTCTGCTGCTAGCAGCGGATTCAATGTTCCGCTAGATTTCTTCCCTGAAACAGACAAGAATCTTGGGACACACCTTGCTAAGCATTTGACTTCTCCCTCTACTCTCGCAGAGGAAGCAGTTGGTCTCAAGGTTATTCTTGCTGCTCATAAGCCGCCGGAAGCAGATTTCGATGTTTACTACAGAGTTGCTTCTGCTGACCAGAAGATCAGAAGTCAAGAATGGATTTTGATTGAAGAAGAAGAAGCAAGACAGGCAGATACTAATCCGAATATCTTCAGAGAGTATCGCTACCTTGTCGGTGGTGTTGATGGCGATCAACTTGATCCCTTTAACCAGTTCCAAATTAAGATTGTCTTCAAGTCCACGAACAGTGCTAAGGTTCCTCTGATTCGTGATCTGAGAGCAATTGCTCTGGCAGTTTAATGACGACTGAACGCTATAAAAAGATTGAGGGTTATGACGGTATTGTAAAAGACCAAAATACCGGAATGGTCCTCAATATAAATAAAGGTGAGATAGAAGCTGCAAAAGCAAGAAAGTCTTTGAGATTAAAACAAAAAGAAGAAGATCAACAACTGAAAGCAACAGTTGACAAACTCGAAAGTGAAATGAGTGACATCAAACGGATGCTTTCCCAGATTGTAGAGAAGCTATAAATGGCCCGTCCTATTACTAGAATTATAGATTCGTTTAAGATTTTCAAGGACAATGTTAACATCATTTCTGTTAATGTTGGTGATCCTGATTTTCTTACAACAACAACTCGGGCAGGCCAAAGGTCTGACTCTTCTGACCTTGTAAGTGCACTCAATGAAATCGACTCTGACCTCCACGGTGCTGGAGGTGGTGATACCAAACTTGATCTTAACTATCTTTCTTATTCTGAACTGAGAGTAAGAGACAGCGGACTTGTTGGTGGTTTCAATGCCATCGATGCATATATCGGCGGCGACTCTACAACTCTCCCAACAGACGCAACCACTCTCGTTGGTGCGCTGAACGAAATTGACTCTGACATTCATGGTGCCTCTGGCGGTAACGTTAAAGCAGATCTAACCTATACCTCGTATAGCGAGGGACTGGGTAATCAGCATCTTGTTGGTGCTGTAAATGCTATTGACGCATTTATTGGCGACGATTCTAGTGTTCTTCCCACTAGCGCCAAGACAATCATTCGGGCAATCAAAGAACTTGACTCTGACCTTCATGGCGCTGGCGGTGGTAATGCCAAAGCAGACATGGACACAGAAGCAACAACGGTTGTTGGCGCTGTAAATGAGATCGAGGCAGTCTTTGATGCCTCTGAAACGCAGATCACTTCTCCCTCTGATTTTCAAACATATGTCACTGGGGATCTGTTCTTTGACGTTAGCGGCAATATTAAGTTTGATGCTGGCGGCGGAACCTTTACCTATCAAGACGATAGCACGGTTCGTATTGTAAGAACTGTTGGTGCTACAAACACAGATGCCGTCACAGGTAACTATACCATTGATGCTTCTGGCGATATTACTCTTGATGCAGATGATGCTGACATCTTCTTTAAAGATGGTGGTGTTGAACGCATCAAGCACACTCTTGGAACAACCAACACTGTTGCAGTAACAGGCGACTATGTTCTTGACGTTTCTGGCAATATTGTTCTCGACGCTGCTGGCGATAATATCACCCTGAAAGATGCAGGGACCACCAGATTTGCCTACACTCTTGCTGCCACAAATGTCCTTGATGTAACTGGAAATCTAGAGCATAACGTTTCTGGTTCTCTGACTGACTCGGCAGGAACTGACTACACCCTGATCGCTGGTTCTGCTGTCGACCAGACTGCTGGAACAACGTTTGACCTGACTTCAGGTACAGACTTTACTGTTACTGTCGGTGGAGACTATCTCCTCACAGTGGTAGGGGACTATACGATTGATGCTGGCGGCGATATTATCTTCGACGCTGGCGACGACAATATCACATTCAGAGACGGCGACTCTGATCGTGTTCAATACACCTTCGGTGCGACTAGCACGATTGACGTCTTTGGTAGTCTGGTCAATAACATTGATGGAAGTCTCACTGACTCTGCCTCGACAAGTTATACTCTTGTTGCTGGAACCACTGTCTCTCAGACTGCAGGCGGAACATTTGATCAAGTCTCTGGCGGTAACTTTACTACAACGGTTACTGGTGATTTCGAGGTAGACGCATCTGGTGACATCATCCTAGATGCTGGTGGTGCTGATGTTATTCTAAGAGATGACGGCACTCAGTTTGGTCGGTTTGTTCAATCTGGAAACCACCTTGCTATCAAGTCAAGCACAGACGATGCCCTGACATTTAATTCTACCAGTGCACAATTCCACAAGGTTCTGTTTACCGACTCTGCGCTAGGAACTGATGCTACCGCAGTTGCTGCAGCAATCAATGAATTAGAGAGTGCAGCAAGAGGGGCAAATGCCGACTACGCTCTGACGACTACGGCACAGAACTTCAGAGATGCTATCCGCGAGCACGAGACTGATATTGGCAATATGACCTTCACAGGTCTTTCTGCGACCGATATCTCTGCAGCGATTCGTGAACTTCGTACAGAACTTGGTAATCACACATCGCTTGACACAGAAACAACCACCAGCGCTGTCGTCGCTATCAACGAATTACATACTGACATTGGTGACATTGCTCTTCTTAGCGTCAACAATTCAGAAGGTTCTGCTACTACTGCAACCGACCTTGTAACTGCAGCGAACTACTTAGATACTCGCCTTGACTCTGTTGAAGGACTCCTTGATCAAGAAGTTCTTACAACGTCAAATGTTACATTTAATGACATTACAACGTCAGGAAAGATCTCTAAGTCCACTGGTGCATTGACCATTGATGTTCCTGGAAACCTGAGTCTTGATGCTGGTGGTGGTAACATCTACCTCAAGGATGATGGAACAACCTACGGCAACTTTGCAAATACCTCTGGCAACCTGATCATCAAGTCTGGTTCTACCACAGCAATGACATTCAGCGGTGCTAACATTACCTTTGCTGGTACCCTGACACCTCCGTCTCTGAATACAACTG
>Ga0102963_1000162_pt1 | contig 27422 bp, 35 predicted proteins | sample SalPon2_C_H2O_MG_2_FD_84522 | JGI IMG/M metagenome (GOLD analysis project Ga0102963, IMG submission 84522) | Salt pond water microbial communities from South San Francisco under conditions of wetland restoration - Salt Pond MetaG SF2_C_H2O_MG | ecosystem: Environmental > Aquatic > Non-marine... | reverse complement strand
TTCAACACTTCTGTATGTGAAGTTTTTAAGCGTTCTAAGCGACTTTCTTAGGTTAGCGGTAGTATTTAGCTCTTCTGCTATTTCGAGTGCGTTTAAGCACAGTAAATGAAGTATTACGTGCTTCTTCATTTTTCTCTTCGATTATCTTCTGTTTGCTCAATTAAGTTATCTATTGCTTCTTGTTCTGTTTTGCCATATAAGCAGAGGTTCTACCTCCACTAAAATTTAATACGCTTACATCTCTCATTTCTTCTCTATTAAGTCTAGTGTGGTTTGAACTATCCACCACATTACTGCCATACGCCTCTTTTAACAAAGTATATGAGTAATGGCTAAGTGTACCTAAGAGCTGAACCTTCGGGTCTTTCAGGGTTACTCGTTTGCACACAGTACTACAAACCCTTATTCCCGCCACTACTCATATACTTGTGTTAGCATTAATACTAAGTCCACTGTTTAGCCATAGCTTCTGCAATACCTTTAAAAGTTTTGCTTCTTAATGTTCTTCTTTGTGCTGGTGTTTTAGCTTCTTGTAGTGCTTTATAGTACCACATAGGCATACGTTTTTTTTCTCCTTTTTTGCTTGTAAACTCAAAGAACTCTCCTTTTTCTACAATATTTGTATGTTCTAATTTTGGCAATCCTTTTAACCATAAACAAGTGCTTTTTTGTGCTTTATCTCCAAACTGCCAAGGCTGTATTATTTGGTCTGGCTTTCTCCATTCTGTACTCATTATACCTATCGGATTTTCTAAAGCTATTTTTTCTATTGGAGCATTTGCTAAATCCATAAAAAACTTAATACTTCTTTGTTGGCTTCCATCTGCTCTTTTTCTTTCAAAGTGCCTTGCACCACTTACAGCTAAATCTGTGCAAGGAGGAAAAGCTATCATCATATCCCAACCTTGGTTTATTACTTCAAAAACATCTTGCTGTAAATGCCATTCAGGGTGTCCTCCGCTACATTCTAAAATATCACAGCTAAATGCTTCGTGTCCTAATTTTCTTAATTCTTTTGTTACTGCTTGGCTTTCTTCACAAGCTACTAATATTCTCATTCTATTTAGTTTTATCGTTAATAATCCGTACTAATGCTAACAATATGTAACAGGCATTAAAACGACCTGTTACACGAAGCGTTAAAACTAATTGACCTCAATTCCCATTTCTTCCAAATCAATCCAATTGACCGAACCTGAATCCTTATTCAGAATCAGTTGTTTTAAATCTTCTGTCATTTGGGAATAATTCGGATAGATGCTCATTAATTTACTCCATTCCTCAAACGAATAGATGCAAGTTGAATGGTCTCGATTGCCAATCAATTTTCCGATGTTCTTGTATCCAGTCTCGTTCAGCGTTCGTTCTAAATATATGAAACATTGACGAGCGACAACGAATGGTCTTTTTCTCGTTTTGCTTTTCATCGCCTGTACCAGTCCGAAGATGTTCGTTTCAAATCCAATTTCCTTCAATGCTAATTGTACGCTTTCTTTTTTCAGAAAATAATCTGCGACCACCTCAATCGTTGGCACTTTTGCCAATCCCATTTCATTCAGGACACGCGAGTTTATTTTGTAAATGTAATGCCATCCGAACCCTTTGTTGTGCAAAAATTCTTGCGTTGAAATTAACGCATTTCTTAGTCTTTCGTTTTGTTCTGTAATCATATTTTTGTTTTGTTGTCGTTTTCACTCATCATCCCAATGCCAATTAGCACTTTCATCAGGGTAATCCGACATAGGCACTTCGCCTAACAACGAATCATATTGCATAGCCAATTAAGTTATTTATCGTCAAAATAAAACAATAACATCGTAATCACCATACCTACAATCATTCCAATAATGAATATAGATAAATCTGTTAATAGCATTTTTTGTGCAAATGTCATACGCCTAAGATTATATCGTCTTCTATTATTCTTCTTTGATTTGCGATTGTGCTATTTCTATAACCTGGTATTGCGAAGTAATTCATTTATGTAATCTCTTGATAGTTGTACTTTTTCTTGTAATTTTTTTATCTCTTCAGCATCATATTGAATGTCAAATGTCTTGATTCTATACTGGCTTTCTATCTCGTTGTAGTTGTGTGCTGGTTCAAAGGTTAATTCTTCAGGAGTATTCATTAACACATAAGCTAATTGAGCATATCTCTTGCCTGTTAGGTGCATATACGTTTGGAGCTGCCAATAGTAGTCTTTATTCGGTATAACTTTGTAAAACAAAGGGAAGCTAAAGCAGTCCCAGCTAGACTTTATGTCTATTATTTTTTCATCTAGTATAACGTCAGGTGTTCCGCAGAAGAAATCATCCTCAAAATACTGGTCATTCTTTTCTGCAAATAGCCAACCTTGTTCAGCAGCGGCATAAGTAATAGCATCATCCTCAACTTGATTTCCTTTGTCAAGATATTTGCTGGATATGTTTTTTCGCACTCCGTAAATTTGCTCTTTTACCCACTCTTGCAAGTAGCTTTTGGTAGTCTTTGACAGCACCTCGCCTTTTGAGCGAGGATTTGTCATTAACTTACCAGCTTGCGATGCTCGTATTTTAAACTGCTTCAACTGCATCTTGATATTTCTTTTGATTTGCCTTACTCACAGCATAGTGCTTCATTAATTCAGCTAGGCTTATCTTCTTAGCTAGTGCAGCATTCCATATCTTATCTCCTTCATTGACCAATTGCTTTTGATTTGCGACTGCGTTTTGCACTTCATCAGCACTTGCGACAGAAGTTGTAAGACCTATGCCAAAATTTGCCAAAGCTCTTCCCCAAGCGGATGTTTCGCAATTCTCTACATACGATGTTTTGTTGATAAATGTAGATCCTTTTACTTCTTCAGCTAGTCCATTAGCTATCACTACTCCTTCGGGGTTAATTACTCGTGCTTTGATGAGGATAGTTGTTTCAGTCTTCTCTAACACTTCAGATGTTAGCGAATAACCTGAGTAGTTTTCTCGAAAGTATATAAGCCTTTCATTGACTTCTACATACTCTTTTCCTTTGATGTTTACTGTTTTTAATTTCATAATATTGTATTGTAATAATTCATAAGTGATTGGTTGTACTTGTTAGCATTAGCGATAGCGACCTTTGTCAGATCTGTAATGCATTGCTTGTTATTTTCTGTTACTTTCCGTTTGCCTTGCAATACGCTATTAAGCGTATGAATAGAAACGTTGTTTCGTTCGGCTACTTCCAGCCGCTGTACCTTGTTAGTTGTCGCCAGTAAGACGTTCTTTAATTCGGTGCTTATTTTTTCTTGATACTTCATATTTTACTTGTTTTAATACTTCGCAATTCTCATATAGTTCTGCTTTAGTAAAAATTAACAACTACACTTTGCTCTTCATAATCAACTTCTATGCTTACTATTTGAATATTGATGCTATTTGTTTGTTTTTTAAGCTCAACAGATAGTGGCTCTATTTCGCACTCAAATTCTTTTGCATACGCATTACCTTCTAAATCATCTGTTGTTCCTTGTACGGATACTTTATTTATTGTTATATTAGTGATTAACCCATAGTTGTAATTATCAACATTAATATCCCAATCTAATATAGCTTTTTCAATTCTTGCATTTTCGCCAAAGAAGCCAAAGCCGTATGATTCTATTTCGTTTGATACTAGTATTGTCTCCATTGGTATATCAATTCAGCCGCAGCAATTAAACCTATCGCCAGCACAAGGACAGCCGATCTTGGTTCTTCTACTAGCCAGCATACTATCGATAGAGGGATAAATGCTGTTGTCATTTTTAATATTCTTTTTTTCATATTGTATTGCAAATATATACTAATCTATTAAATGATTCTTTAATTGGTTAGCAATTCTTCTAAAGTTTTTATTGATGTATTCTTGGAAGGCTGCATCTGGATGATTGATTTCAGATACAAAAGGCTCTAGGCGTTGGTCAATTCCAATCATTCCCCAAAATTCAAAAGCTCCTAGACCTTCTTCTACCATTTCATATTCCACCTGAAGGGTAGTATCTCCAAGCCTATCAACGATTGCTGGATCATAGCAAAAGTCTTCGGTAATTATTTCTACTTCTCTGTATTCCATTTTGTTTTAGCTTCTGCCATTTCTCGTTCATACATAATTTTTGCTTCTTCATAGTACATTTTTCGATACTGATTTGCCAGTGCTGGGCTCATCTCGTATCTCTTGAGGAGGGTGTCAAGATATTTGTATCGTTCCGCTAGGTATTCTACACTTTTTATTTCCATTATTTTGTATTTTTTATAAGTACAAATATATAGTGCAAAAGTAGAATACAAATAATTTTTTTAAGTTATTTTTATTTCCAGCATATCCCTAGTGCCTTTTTTGCTAGTGATTAATAGGCTCTTGACTACTTTGTAGCTGTCTGATTCAAAGATTATATCTTCTACCATCTTAACCATTGCAACGCAATTAGATGCGTCTAGCGGTCTTGACTTAAATGTAAAGTGGTATTCTGTATTGTACGTATTTGGTGGCAGCTGTTGGCTAAATTGTGAGCGAACCAAAACGGTATAGTTGTCTTTTAGCTTTTTTCTTTTGGTCCAGTGCATACCAGCATACCATTTATTTAGGGATACTTTTGGGAGATCATATAAAATTATGTTCATTCAACAAATGTATTACTTTCGCAGACGATATGACAAAAAGGACTTTGTATATAATTAAATACTAGAAATGCCCATTGGGAATTTAAAATTAGAAAAATAGTTTTATATTTGTATTGTGAACAGCGTAAGAAAGCAAATAATTTTTATTAACAATATTAGCCTTTGGGTAGGTTCATTCTTTATAAGACTGTTCACACCCTACCCATTAGGCTTTAATTTAAAAAGTGAACAGTATGATTTTCGAACACGAGAAAGAACTAATTGATTGGTCTGGCAGCCAATTATCTGTAATAAAAACTGCCAAAGGTATCACCATTAGAGTTGTAGATGGATTTAAGCATTGCGACTTTACATTTGAAGAATCCGAAGTATATCAAGTGATTAGTTTTTTAACTAAAAAGACTAAAAAAAGATGAAAGGTTGGATTAAAATACATAGGCAGATGCAAGAGCATTGGCTATGGAAAGATAAACGAGAGTTTAGCAAGCTAGAAGCTTGGATTGATATATTGCTAAATGTTAATCATTCTGATACAAAGGTTTTATTAGATGATCAACTTTATACTGTTAAAAGAGGTCAATCAATAAACTCACAATTAACTTGGGCAAAGCGTTGGAATTGGACAAGGTCTAAGGTTAGAAGATTTTTAAAACTTCTTGAAAGTGATTCTATGATTGAACTAAAATCGACCAACAAAACGACCATCTTAACTGTATGTAAATATGATAGTTACCAAGACGAACGAACATCAAATGAACATCAGATGAACATCAAAGGAACATCAGATGACCATCAAGTGAACACAAACAAGAATGATAAGAATTATAATAAGTATTATACTGACAATTTTTTACTATCTGAAGTTGAAGGAATTGACTCATCAAAATTGACAGCCAAAAATAAATTAAGCTACCATATTCTTACAGGATTGGTTGCAAGGGTTTATAAAGAAACAGATGAAAAGCTAAAAACAAAAATGACGTCAGAGCCAATAGTTGATACTATACGCAAGCTAATAAAAATTGATAAGTTTTCAGATAAAGATATTATTCTTGTTTTGGCATACCTAAAATTTAAAAACGAATTTTGGTTGACTCAAGGAATGCCGAGCTTTGCTAGTGCAAGGAAGAAAAAAGATGGACAAACTAAATTTGAAAAGATACATTTTAAAGCTTCATTGGAAACAAAAAGGGATGATCAATTTTATGAAAAAGTAAAGAAACAGATTCAATGGTACGAAATACAATTAAACAAATAGCTCAAGAAAACCACAACGCTGGTTATTGGATAGTACCTACGAACGGCAAAGTTCCAATTGGCGGAAGTTGGAAATCTGAAAGTAAGCCAGAAAAAGTTATTAATAGTTTTGGAATTGCTTGCGGTAGTTTATCAGGAGGAATAGAGTGTCTTGACTTTGACAATAAGTTTGGAGATGTCGTTGATATAGTTGATGAATTTACACTGGATGAACAGATTGCTCAATTATACCTTGACAGCAAGATAGTAATTGAATCTACTCCTAGCGGTGGTTATCATTTTATATTTAAGTCTGATTTTTATGAAGGCAATCTGAAGCTTGCAACACAGACTAGAAATGGTAAAAAGGAATGTGTTATTGAAACTAGAGGCGATGGTGGTTATTTTGTAGTATCTCCTAGCGATGGTTATGACTTCATACACTTGCAAGATGAACAAGGAAACGAAATAAAAAACGATATAACCAAACTTGTAAAGCTGACAGAATCAGAACGCAAATACTTAATTAATAAGGCTTATAGCTATAATCAGGACATCCAAAAGGTATATCATCAACCTATACAACCACCTAAAGAAGTCAAAGCAAACATAATTGAAATATACAACCAAGACCCAAATAGCAAAATAGAAGCTTTAGTATTGCTTGAGGGATTAGGTTGGCAGTTTAGAGATAAGCGATATGGCAAAGGTTATGATGCAGTAAGACCAGGTAAAGATTGGAAAGATGGTATTTCTGCGACCTTTGGTTATGTAGCCGACGAAGTGTTTTATATTTTCAGCAGTAGTTGTCAATACTTTGAACCTAACAAAGCCTATGACCTTTTTGAGATAAAGAATGTAATAGAGTTTGGAGGCAATTCTAAAGAATGTGCGAAATCACTATACCAGCTATATGATTTTCAACCTATCGAAATACCAAAGGTCAATGTTGAAGAATTAGATAGTGAGCTTCTAGAATGTAAAATTGACCCAACAAAAACAATTAAAAAGCCTCCAGTAATAGTTTCAATAATCCAAAAAATAAATACTACCGATAATGGAATAATAACACAAGAGGTGGACATATTAAGTCTAGGCGATTTAAGCCTCTTGCAAGGTAAGCAGAAATCAAAAAAGACCTTTTTCACAAGCAGCTTGGCAGTGAGTTTATTGAATTCAAAGGTTCACAGAAAAATAAAAACTAACGTACCAAAAGACAGAAATCGTATTGCATTTTTTGATACAGAGCAGTCAGCTTATTATGCACACAAAACAAGTCATAGAATTTACAGGAATGCAGAAAATGACCAGTTTGATTATTATGCCTTAAGAGATAAAACACCTAGCGAAAGGAAGCAAATAATTGAAAGGTACTTACAAAAGGAGAAAAGATGCAGCTTTATATTCATTGATGGTGTTGTGGATTTGCTTCACGACTTTAATGACTTAAAGGAATCAACGGAGACAGTGCAGTGGATTATGATCCTCACAAAAAAATATAACGTCCATTGTATGGTTATACTCCACGAAAATAATGAAGGTGTCAAAGCAAGAGGGCATATTGGAACGATGCTGGCTCAAAAAGCTGAAACAGTTATAAGGATGGAAAAGAATAAAGACGACAGCAGCAGAAGCACTATAATAGCAAAAGATACAAGAGGTAAAGATTTTATGGATTTTGATATTGTAATTAATGAAAATGGACAACCATATTTTGAAGTAAGCAGTTCAAGTAATTTATTCTAACTTTGTAGATATGAATCACTATTACACCAGTGATGGGCAGAGGGTAACCAAAAGTGTAATTGACAGGAAAGTACGAGAAGCGAAAGCCAATGCTTTGAGTCTTCAGTTTTGGGAATACGGATACAACTTCTGCACTGATTGTCTTCGCTCCAGCGGTGTGTACTTAGATTGCAGCCACAACATAAGTGTCGATAAAGCTCAAAAAACTAGACAAGCAGAATTAGCTTGGGATGTAGAAAACATACGGGTGCTATGCAGAAGCTGCCACCAGAAATACGACAAATTATATTTAAGAGTGAAATGGAAGAAGTAAACTTTTACTGATATGCAGAATCACTTGGCAAATGTGATGAGCAATGCAATGGATCTAAAGAAGAAATAAATGGACAACTATTATATATTTAAAATATGAAAGGATTATACCAGGTTACTGCAATGAGAGCTAAGAAAGTAATTAGCTCGGAGGTCTATGGAGACATAGCGGAGAAAGATATTCTATTTAATCGCTTAATGAGTCGTCACAAAATACCACATAGCAGAAGGCACGAATGGAAATTACAAGAAGTTAAATTAAATAAAGAAATTAATGACTAAAAAAGAACAAATGGCACACTTCGGTTATATAACTAGAGAGATGAAAAAAACATTATTTAGCAAGGGAGATGACTACGCAAATACAGATAGGTTATCAAACTTTAAATTAGCTGGTGCTATTGCTGGAGGAGATGCCAGAACTAATTGTCTTAACTTAATAGCCACTAAAGTAGCTCGCTTGGGGGTGCTGATTAATAGCGACCAGGAGCCAAATAATGAAAGCATAGCCGATAGCATTTTAGATTTAGCAAACTATTCTGTACTTTTGTCAATGATAATAGAAGAATAATGGAAAATAAAGAAAAAGTATTTGCAGATGGCTTTATGTTTAAGATCAACCCAAACAGCCCTGAATGGGTAGTAGGAAGCCTATCTTTGAAAGCAGACGAAGCGGTTAAGTTTATCCAAGAGCATAGAGATAATGGATGGGTAAACCTAAAAGTAAACATAGGCAAAAGTGGCAAGCCGTATATCGAGCTAGACACTTGGAAGCCTACAAGCAAGTCAGTAGCTGCTGACAAAGAAAATCTACCTTTTTGACCTTAGAGCATATATATTTTGATAAGTCGATTAGAGACTATGCTTTAAAGCTAACCAAAGACAAGGTGGAGGCAGAAGAGCTAGTCTCTTTGGCTTATGAGATATGCAAGTCAAAACCATCGGTAGAAAATCAAAAGGGTTATTTCGCAAAGATTATGCGGAACCAATGGCTTAAGAAATGCAACAAAAAAGACCCTTACTTCAACAATGAAAGCTCCGAAGACATTGATGTAGACGATGTATTGGCAAGAATGAATCACTACTACGCCAACATCCTGATCGCTATCAAAAATGGTGAGAATCTAACACAAATACATCAAGGAGCTAAAATCGGCTATCGCACATTGAAAGCTGACTACGCAAAAGCCAAAAAACAATTTAAGTTAATGTACGAAAATAAAATAAAGATAGCTGTTGTTTTAAGGTCAATCAATGGTGTCAGCTATCACCGACTCCTAATGCCACTTGCAAAGTTTCATAGAGATTACGGCATAGAGGTTAAAGTGCTGCTAAATAAAGATGATGAATTTCTAAAGCAGCTTGAAGGCATTACTCACCTTATCTACAATCGCAATATTTCAGGTCTTTTGCAGCCTGAAAAGTGTTATAAAGTGTTAAAGTCTTTAGGAATAAAGGTTATATGTGATGTAGATGATTACTGGGTATTGAATAAAAAGCATCCGCTAAAAACGTATTACGAAAAAAGCAAATTACCAAAATGCATAACTAAGAACTTAATGTTAGCGGATATGGTTTGGTGTACTACTTCTATCTTAGCTGAAAAAGTAAAGCCGTACAATAAGAATGTGGTAGTGATAAAGAATGCAATAGACCCAACCGAAAAGCAATTTGCATACGATGAACTGGAGCTAGACTTTGACACTTTCTTTTATTCAGGAGGCAGCACGCACCTTCAGGACTTAAAGCTGCTAGGTAACGCATTTGACAATGAAACACTATTTTTAAAGACGCCAAAGCTCCCAAAGCGAATGCACGGAATAAAGGTTGAGATAAGTGAAATACAGAACTACGCAAAGGATTATCAAGATTGTGGTATATGTGTAATACCTCTGCAAGATAATGTATTTAATAGTTGTAAATCAGAGCTAAAAATGATTGAGGCTGGACACTTTGCAAAGCCAGTAATGGTTAGCAATGTTGATCCTTACACTTTGCTAGCAACAAATAAAAATAGCTTAAAGGTATATAATAATGATTGGTCTGCCGCAATAAAGAAGATCAAAGGCAACCACCAAATGCAAGTTGATTTAGGATTGAAGCTAAAAGAAGATGTAAGCATTAAGTATAACCTGACAAAAGAAAACGAAAAAAGACTACAAAGTTTATGAAATACAAAGCAATTAAAAGATTCAGAGATAGCCTAAAGGGTAAAGTCTATAACATAGGCGATGAGCTAACAGTTACCGATGAAAAACGAGGTCAATACCTTGTTGATTTAGGTATGGTACAAAAAAAGCGAGGTAGAAAAAGTGAGCGAAGCACTAAGAAAAAACATTGAAATAATCGTAAAGCAGAGTGGCGGTAGGCTAGCTGATGAAGTCAAGCAAGAATTCATCCAGCTATGCCAGCAAAACTTTAACTACCGACCTGATATGACTTGCGGAAAATGTATCTATAAGCACGCTGTAAAATTGCACAACCTATGAAGTTAAGTGATATAAAAGCAAACCCTAATAACCCTCGTATTATAAAAGACGAGAAGTTTGAAAAGCTAAAAAAATCTATAACAGAGTTTCCAAAGATGATGGCACTTCGTCCTATGGTTATAAATGAGGACAATATAGTCTTAGGAGGTAATATGCGATTGAAAGCATTAAAGGAGTTAGGATATACCGAGCTTCCAGATGAATGGGTAAAAAGAGCTGAGGACTTAACAGACGAAGAGGCAAGGCGTTTCATTATTGCAGATAACGTAGGCTTTGGAGAACACGACTGGGAGATATTGGCTAACGAGTGGGATGCTGAGGAGTTAGCAGATTGGGGTTTAGAGGGCTTTCCTTTTGATGACGCAACCGAGTTAGAAGCTGAGGAGGATGACTACGAGCAGCCAGACGATATTCAAGTAGATGTAGTTTTAGGCGACCTTATAGAAATAGGAGAGCATAGGCTTTTATGTGGAGATAGTACGGATTCAGACCAAGTGGCGAAATTGATGAATGGGAAGAAAGTTGATATTGTTTTCACGTCGCCCCCTTATAATGGAAATACGGGAGCGGATAGAGATAATAAAACAGAATTAAAAGGGCTTTATTTAGATAATGAAACAGACAACAAAAGCAGTCGAGAATATATTCAATTCAATTTTGATGTTTTTAAAACTATAAAGACAATTGCAAAAGATGACATTGTCATTCTTTACAATATAAACTACAATAGAAACTCACCGAGTGAATACATTGATGTGATTAAGAATGCAACAAACGTTTTTGATTTAGTGGAAACAATTGTGTGGGAAAAACAATTGGCAATCAGTTTGCAAGGCGACAACTTGACGAGAATTTACGAATTTATTTTTGTATTCTATGGTGGTCAAGGTAAACCTAAAATGAACAAAGAACAAACGGAATGTGTCAAGAATCTTTGGACAATTTCGAATGTTGGTGCGAACACTGACATTCACAAGGCTTGTTTCCCTATCAAATTAGTAGAAAAAGGCGTTTCCCTATACGCTAAAAAAAATGCTTTAATTTATGAACCATTTACGGGAAGCGGAACAACTATGGTCGCAGCACATCAACTTAATCGTAAATGCTATGGTATGGAGCTTGACCCTAAATATTGCCAAGTAATTATAGATAGGATGTTAAACTTAGACCCTAATTTAGAAATAAAGATTAATGGAAATGAGTACAAAAAATGACATACAAAAGGCTGCAATGCTTGAGGCTTTAGAAAAGTCTTTAGGTATAGTTACCTCTGCTTGTAAGAGCGTAGGTATAAGTAGGAATACTCATTACACTTGGCTGAAGCAAGACGATATATACAAGGAAGCCGTAGAGGATATAGAGAACATAGCTTTAGACTTTGCAGAGAGCCAGCTACACAAGCAAATAAAAGAGGGCAATACGTCAGGCACTATCTTCTACCTAAAGACCAAAGGTAAGAAGCGAGGGTACATAGAGCGTACAGAAGTACACCAAGAGACTACCTACAAGAGCTTAGATATAAATATCATAGATACTGGCGTACCGTTTGCCAATAGTGAAAAGGACATAATTGATTAGCACCTCTGGACTATATCGTCAAAACTTTGTATGCAACTCAGACATAGTAGTCAATCAAGGCGGTACTAGCTCAGGGAAGACTTATGCTATTTTGCAAGTGCTATTTAGTAAAGCAATAGCCGAGACTTGTACTATTACTATTGTAGGTCAAGATATACCTAATTTGAAGGTAGGAGCGTTGAGAGATGCAATAGACATACACAACGCAGACGAGGCGATTAAGCAGCAAGTGGTATTTTATAATAGGAGCGATAGGGTGTTTAGTTTCAAGAACGGCTCGATTATGGAGTTCAATAGCTACGATAATGACCAGGACGCTAAGAGTGGTAAAAGAGACTATCTATTTATAAATGAGGCTAACGGCATACCCTATAAGCTTTATGAGCAGTTAGCATTGAGGACAAGAAAGCAAGTCTTCATTGATTACAATCCTGATACAGCATTTTGGGTTCACGAAAAAATAATACCACTTCCGCAATCACAGCTTATAATTTCAGATCATAGGCATAACCCTTTTTTAAGCGACAAGATTCGTCAAAAGATAGAAGCACTAAAAGATAAGGACATTGATTTATGGAAGGTCTATGCAAGAGGCAAAACAGGTCGAATAGAAGGGCTTGTATTTAAAAAGTGGTATGTAGTAAAGGAAGATTTTTCAGACAAAAAGTTAATAGGATACGGCATTGACTTTGGGTTTACCAATGACCCATCAACCTTAATAGAAGTGCGAATGCAGAATGACGAATTATATGTTAAAGAGCTGATTTACGAAACAGGAATGACTAATCAAGACCTTAGCAATAGAATGCTAACGCTGGGGGTCAGCAAGTCTAGTTTAATTATTGCCGATAGTGCAGAACCAAAGAGTATTGAAGAATTGCGGAGGCTAGGCTGGACAATTGATGGTGCAAAAAAAAGCCAAAATAGTGTGATGTTTGGCATAAATTTGCTAAAAGGTTATATGATTAACGTTGATGCTGGGAGCAAGAACTTAATCAAAGAGCTAGAGCAATACAAATGGAAAGTAGATAAAATGGGCAAGACGCTAAACCAACCGATAGATGATTACAATCACGCAATAGATGCGTTAAGGTATTTGATAATGCATAAATTCAGCAAAAAAGGCTATGGAAAATACACAGTTATATAACATCACAGTCGGGCAGTATCAATCCTTAAACGATATAGATCCTGAATTATCAATAATAGAACAAAATATCTATGCAGTCGCAGCGATTAAGGACATAACCTATGAGCAAGCCTCTAAGATAAAGATGGGCGAGTTTAAGCGTATTGTAGAAGCTATACAGGCATTAAATGTTAAGATGCTAGAAAAGCTACGGATAAAGACTTTAATGCTCTTAAACGGCACTAAATACCATATAGAGCATAAACCTGAAAAGCTAACAAGTGGGCAGCTCTTGGATGTTATAAATATAAGAAGCAAGAATCAAGGTGAGCCAGTGAAGGTGATGCATTTGCTACTGGCTGCAATGGCTAGACCAAAAGGCAAAGAGTATGGCGATGACAACTTAACCCTAGCGGAAAGGGCAGAACTGATTCAAGGTGTAAAGCTAGAAGATGTTTGGAATATCTTTGTTTTTTTTTGGAATCACTGGAACGATTACTTCTTAAATACAGAGGACTATTTGAGCCAGCAAATGAACAAGGCAGTGGAGAAGACACTGGAAATTTTGCAAGACGATGGGGAATCTTCTCAATCATAAGTGAAATGGCTAACCTCCACAACATAAGTATAAATGAAGCCACAAAATTAGGAGCTATTGAGTTTCTTAATTGGTGGGCATACCTAGTAGAGAAACAAGATTATGAACGAACTCAGAGACAAGCTATACGATAGTCTTCTAGATTATTGGCAAAAAATAGTAGATGACCTAGTGCAAAGCCTTTACGATGTTGGAAGGGTAGCGAGTGGAGCAACAGCACAAAGCATAGGTGATTTGAATACTAATTTAATTAATATTACTGCACAAGGCTTTAGAGTTACAATAGCAATGCCGCCATATTATGAATTTATTGATGAAGGTGTAAGTGGTGCAAAGAGAAACACTGGAATAAGCCGATTCAAATACAAGGATAAAATACCACCTATCTCAGCTATAAGGAGATTTATGTTGAACAGGGGTATTAACCCTACACCAAAGAATACAAAATCAGGAAAGAGAAGAGATGCTGAGGATATAAGAAATAGTATTGCCTATGCGATAGCCTATAAGATTTGGAGTGATGGTTTGCAGCCTACTAATTTTTATAGCAAGGTAATAAACGACCCGAAGCTTCAAGAATTTGAAAGGAGATTACTCGAGCAATATTCTGATTTCATTTTAGATATTATTAGAATAGAATGATTATATTTGCTCTACATTATTAGTATTGTAGATTTTGCTTAACGTATGAAAAAGTGGAAGCCCCACAAGTAAAACGTTTAGAAAGCCCTCAGCAATGGGGGCTTTTTTTATACGTTAAATTTAAGTGCTTAATTTTGTATATATAATAAATGGCACTTACCATACAACAACAGCCGCCACAGAACTTCAATAGCAAGACTTTTTTTCTGCCGTCTTTCGCTCCGATTGAATACCTAGTTAGCAGCACCAACACAGCTCAAGCTGGCTTTAAGGTTATTGTTAGCGTTCATTATGATACTGATGGAGCTGATACTAAAATAGCAACCTTACAGCTAAATACAATTCCTTCAGCTACGCAAGTGGTTACTGATATTCAGAATATTGTTCAATCGTTTGTCAGTAGCCAATACACCATATTAGAAGGCGACACAGTGGACTTAAGTTTTAGCGACTACAAAAATTTTAGAGTAGCTTTTCAGGAGTATAACGCCAGCGGATTGCAAGGAAGCCCATCTAGCGGAGCAACTTTTTACGCTTGGGATGCTGCACCAAAATACAAAGAATTTGCAACCGATGATTGGAAGAATTGGAGCATAAACGAAATAAGTGCTGGTGTCGTTACAGGTGATTTTCTCAGCAGCTTTGAGCAGAATAACCAATGGGCTAACTTTAGCAAGGCAGATAAATGGATCAGGATAAACGACAGCCAAAAATATCAAATCAACTGGCTTATAGATGATTCACGAGAATTGGCTATATATGTCAAGACAATGGATGCGGCATTTAACACCTTGTCAGTAAGAAATCTAAATTTCACATCAGTAAAAAATCAATACGGAATAGATGTAGGGGTGCAAGAAATAACTGCCCATAATTGGCTAATAAATACAACGCCTAGTGCTTTAGATATGACAGGCGTTAAGTATTATGCATTGAGAATATTAGAAGCAACAGATGACTATTGGATAACACCAGCAATAGGTTTTGAGGTAGATGATTGTGATAGTACTTACACTAACTATGAGCTACACTGGTTAAATAGGCGAGGTGGTTTTGATAGCTACACATTTACAGGCAAATCAAATCAGGAAACTGACATCCAAAAAAACTTTGCTAAATACAACACCCGAAAAATAGAAAGTAGCTCAATAGTGCATAACACATACGCACAACGCAAAAGGGCTTTTCATACTGGTTTAAGAGATAGTTACACACTTAATAGTAGATTGTTAAGAGATTTTGAAATAACTGCCTTAGAAGACCTTGTATCGTCTCCTGAAGTGTATTGGAGAGATGGTAGCAACTTTCTATCAGTCAATGTAACAGATAAAACATACAGACACGCTAAGAGTGAGAATGGGCAAGTTTATTCAATGCAGCTAACAATGGAGATAGATAACAGTGATAAAAGGCAATGGTAATAGAGCATATTATAGCTGGTTATTCAATACCGCATAATGAGGGTGCAATACCTTTAACCAAGGAAGCATACGATGTCAACGAGCCACAAAAAAGGCTAACCGATTATTCCAAGACAATTACTATTCCTGAAAACAGAATAGTCAATCAAATCTTTGAGCACGCCTTTGATGTCAATATTGATTTGCAGACCTTTAATCCTAACCTAAAGACTAGCTACCAAGTTATTCAAGATGGGATAACAGCGATTGATGGCTACTGCCAGTTAAAAGCAATTACAAATGTAGATGGTCTGATTAATTACGAGATACAGGCAACTGGCAAAGTAGGTGATTTATTTGAGAAAATACGAGATAAATACCTTACTGATTTAGACCTAAGCTCCTACGATCATACCTGGAATATTAGCAACGTTACTTCTAGTTGGTCAGGCACTATTGGCGATGGGTATGTTTACCCGATGATTGATTTAGGCGGAAGAACTAGTTATGACACTTGGGATGTTGTAGATTTCAAACCAGCGATATATCTCAAGACGTATATTGACAAGATTTTGAGCGATGCTGGGTACACTTATAATAGCACCTTTTTTAATTCAGAGCTTTACAAGCGATTGATTATACCTTATGCAAGTGGCAAGATACTTCTAAGCAATGCAGCTATTCTATGCAAAGAATTTAGCGTAGAGCGTAGAGGAGACCAAACAGTGAATTGTCAAGGTATGCATAATAAGTCAAATAGCTTTAATAGTATTTTAGTCTTTACTAAGGACACCAGCGGAATAGGAACAATGGCAATAGGTAGTACATTTATAGTAGATTAATGAGTGAAGTAAGATTTTATAACACCTGTAATAACGAGTATGACACTAGCACTGGTATATACACACCGCTAGTAGATGGCAAGGTATCATTTCAGGGTAATATTCTTTTTGATATTATCTACACACAAAGCAATCTAAATACTACACGTCAATTCAACGGCATCAGAGACCCATTTTATGGAGCAAGTGTTAGATTTCAGGCGTTTGTTCAGTTGTTTCTTATGGAAAAGGATGGTACAACGTTTAACGTCAAAGAGCGTATTCGTTTATACTTTAGTGCTAATGCAGCAGCAAACGCACTGACAGCATCTACAACCCTATCAGATAATGAATATGCCTTCTCCACAGGCGAAATAAGCGTTATTGCTGGAAATGAATATTATTTGTCGGTTGGTTCTGTTGTTTATGATGGTGATATAAGACTCCCTTCACCATATAGCCAAACTTATAATTATTCTGTTAACAACTTCAGCAACTTTCAATTCAAAATGCTGCAAGGCTCAAGATTTGCTAGTGTTAGTTTGGATAAAGAATTAAGTGTGGGTGATACGATTCAGGTTAATTCAACTATTCCCAAAAACATAAAGCAATCAGACCTACTTAGTAGCATAATTAAGCGATTCAACCTTTACATCGATTATGACGCTATTGATGAAAATAAGCTAATAATCGAAACTAGAGAAGATTACTTGACTGAAGACAGAGTAAACATAGAACACCTTGTAGATAGGTCAAGAGACTTTAAAATACGCCCAATGGGTGCGTTAGATGCTGGGCGTTTCATCTTCAAAGACCAACTAGACAAAGACTACCTGAATGATGCTTACAATAAGGTTAATGATGAGGTATATGGACAGCTAACTTTAGATGTAGATAATGACTTCCTGAATAAAGATAAAGAGATTACCACCATATTTGCTCCTACTCCTTTAGAGACATTTAAGGGTGAGAATGACAGGGCAATATCTTCAATACGTTTTGTTAATCAGAATGGTGAGAAAGCCGATGCAACTTCAAAAATAAGGCTATTGTATTGGGGTGGTACTTTAGCAACTCAAAAACAATGGGTGTTAAGTGGAGCATTGCAAAACAATTATCCTTATGCTGGTCATTTAGATAACCCATTTGATCCGCAATTTGATTTGAATTGGTGGATACCAGCACAGCTATATTACGATTTCAGCTATGGGAATAAATACACCTTATTCTATCCTGACAACAACTGCTACAATGCCTACTGGAAAAAGTACATTGAAGAGATAACTGATAAAAATAGTAAGATACTTGAATGCTACTTAGCTCTTAGACCCTATGATTATAATGAGTTATCATTTAGAAAAAGCTACTATATTGATGGAAGCTACTGGCGTTTGTTGAAGGTAACAGATTTTGATGCGATTGCTGAAAAAACGACAAAATGCGTATTCCTGAAAGTTGAGCCAAAAAGTACATTTGTACCAAGTCGCAATCCTCTTAGCGGTGGCATAGATATATACGATGGCGATAGATACCCGACTGATTCAATGATAGAAAAAGTCAATGGGAATACAGGGAAGGTGCAAGACAGCATACAATATGGAGATAACGTAAAAGGTGGCACCCGTTCTCTAGTAGCATCAAATAACGTAGAGATGTCGCTAGATAGTAAGAATAGTTTACTTGTTGGCAGTAATAACGCACAATCTTTTGCCGACAACGCTACAATGCTAAATAGCCCATTTGTTAGCACTATTAGAGATGGCGAAAGCTACATTAATAACGTCTTCGTAGAAAAGCAAATAACCATTAATCTAAGCAACGACACCATAAGCAATTTAACTGGCGAGCTGGAAATATTGCCACCATTACCCGATGACGAATTTTACCAAATAACTAGAGGCTATATTAGATTGATTGGGAATGCTTCTCAAGGTGGCACACATAAAGTTGAAATAGTCACAGATGACAATTTAGAGCATATACTAGCCGAGATACCATCTTCATTTTTTGGGACAAATAACAACGTTGGATATTTAACGCTGGGATCACATACAGAATCTGACATACATTTTGGCAGTGGGCTTAAAATAACAAGCAACGCAGATATGAGCTTCATCTCAACCAATTTAAGAATTAACCTAATTTACCGAATAATTAAGATATAATGGCAGCAAAAAAAATAGCACTTGATTTACTGTTAAACATCCAAAAAAGTGACATAACACTAGAGGAGTTAAATGAACAGCTGCAAGAAGCTAAAAACCTACTAGAGCAAATGGGTGATGATGGCAGTAAAGAATTTAAAGCCTTGTCTGCCGTTATTGAAAAAGCTGAATCAGATATTGAAAGTTTTAATTCAGAACTAGACAAAAGCAAGAAAGGTTTTGATGAGACTAGCAAAGCACAAAAAGACGCTGCAAAAGGAAGCAGTCTATTTTCAAAAGGGATAAAGGCGATAGGTGTAGGACTTAAAGCACTAGGAATAGGTGTTGTAGTTGGTGCCATCAAATTGTTTTTTGACGCTATTCAAAAGAATGAGCGGATAATGACCTTTTTTGAGACTGTACTAGGTACTATATCAATTCTTTTTGAGCAACTATTCACAGCTGTATTTGATGCAGTAGATGCGGTTAGTCAAGCTACAAATGGTTTTAGTGGATTAACTAAAGTAGCCAAAGGGTTATTAACGATAGCAATAACACCTTTAAAGCTTGCATTTTTAGGTATCAGCCTTTCACTAAAACAAGCACAACTAGCTTGGGAGCAATCATTTTTTGGTGGTAAAGACGAAGACAAAATAAAGGAGCTACAAAAAGACATAAAACAAACTCAAAAAGATATAAAAGAAACAGCACTTGATGCGGTAAATGCTGGGCAGCAAGTTATTGATAATTTTGGTGATGCAATTAATGAAGTTACACAGGTAGTAACAAAGAGCAGCGAGGGAATAAGTAAAATAAGCATTAAGGCAGCCAGTAATTTAGCAAAGACTAACAAAGAGCTAGAAAAGTCAGCACAAATAGCAGCAGCACAACAACAGCTACTAATAGAGAAATATGATAGGCAAGCCGAGCAACAAAGACAAATAAGAGATGATGAAACGAAAAGCATAGCTGATAGGATTAAAGCTAACAATGAACTAGAGAATGTTTTAAATAAACAAGAAGAAGCAATGTTGGCGGCAGCTAACGCACAAATAGCTTCCGCATCTGCAACCTTGCAAGCTAACAGAAATACAGAAAACGAAGTTTCATTAATAGAAGCACTTGCTAATAAAAAGGCTATTGAAGCACAGATTGAGGGCTTTAGGTCAGAGCAAAAAGTTAATGCAGTAGCTCTTCAAAAAGAAGAATTAGCACTCAATAAACAGCTATCAGACAGCGAGGCACAACTATCATTTGAACGTAGGAAGTACAATGCTGAGCAAATAGAAGATGAGGTAAAAAGAGCCGAAGCGTTAAGAGATTTATATGCCGAAGAACAGCAAGAAGAATTACTAAGGCTAGAGACTATTTTAGAAGCAACGCAAGCTGGTACACAAGCCGAAGTAGATGCACTGATAGCACTAGATGAATTTAAAGAGGAAAGCAGACAGCAGAATTTAGAAGCGAATAAAGCGGTTTTGGAAGCTACTCAAAAAGCAACAGAGGAATCAAACAAAAAAATCAAACAAGACGAAGAAGAGTTAGCCGACAAAAGGATAGAATTAGCCAATTTAGCATTTGGTGCAATAAGCAATATTGCAAATGCACTTGCACAAGGCAATGAACAGCAACAACGAAAAGCATTTAAAATAAATAAAGCCGTAAATATAGCACAAGCGGCAATGAATACTGGTGTGGCTGTTACAGCTGCATTAACAGCAGGGGGCAATCCAATTAAATTGGCTACTGGTGCTCAGTTTTTAGAAGCTGGTTTAGTAGCAGCGGCAGGAGCTGCACAAATAGCAACAATAGCTAAAACAAAATTTAATGCAAATACAGGAGGCATAGGAAACACTAACATACAACAGCCAGCATTTGGCGGTAATAATGTAGGAATACAGCCTAGAGGGTTTGCAAGAACAGAAGTAGATACGGATGTGCCAACTACAAAGGTGATAGTTACCGAAACTGATATACGCAACGTATCAAGAGATATTGATGGGGTGTACAGCCGAGCTACTGTTGTAGAGTAAATGCCTTTTTTTGACTAGTAAGGTATATATAGATAGATGGATTTGCCATTTATCGAATTTAAACTAACCGACGAAGTAGAAGGTCTTCAAGCGATAGCTTTAGTAGACAAGCCAGCAATAGGCTTAAACTATCAGGCTTTTGCTCCTCATAAATTCGAGGTAATAAATGAAGAAAAGAGAATAGTAATGGGAGCTGCAATGGTTCCTGACTTGCCTATTTATAGAAGAGATGAACGAGGAGAGTATTATGCTATTTTTAAAAAAGAAACGATCAAAGCACTTGTTCAGAAGCTATTCAAAGAGAACAAGCACACAGCCTTTAACGAGCAACACAACGCCTTTAAAATACTAGATGGTGTATATATCTATCAATCATTTATAACTGATGAAGAGCTGGGTATTATGCCACCAAAAGGTTTCGAAAATGTTACCGATGGCACTTGGTTTATAGCTGCTAAAGTAGAAAACGAAGAAGCTTGGGCGAAAGTGAAAAAGGATGGCATATTGAAAGGGTTTAGCGTAGAGGGTGTTTTTGATTTAGAGCCGTACAAATTTAGAAAAATGAATAAATTGAATCTTAAAAGCGTAATCAATACGCTAAAAGCTGCATTTGAAGATACACAGAACTTCGAAGAGGCTACACTAGTCGATGGAACTATCGTAAAGTGGGAAGGTGAATTAACCGATGGCACTGCACTTACAGTTGTTATGCCTGAGGGTGAAGTAGCTGCACCTGATGGTATCCACGAATTAAGCGATGGAACTTTAGTAGAAACAGCTGGAGGACTTGTTGTAAACATTGAGGCTGCTGGTGAGCAGAAAAAAGAAGAAGAGGAAATGTATGACAATGAATTTACTTCTGAAATGTTAACCGAGATGATTGACAAGGCGATGGCTAAGTATGCAGAATCATTTGCGGCATCACTAGAGTTGATGAAATCAGAAAATGACAAGTTGAAAGCTGAACTAGCTGAAGTTAAAAACAACAAAGAAGAAATTAAAAAAGAATTCTCAAATACACTTAATAAGGTATCTGAAGAGTTAGAAGAGCTTGTGAAATCAGAGCCTAGCACTGCGAGCAAGCCGAGTGAATTTAAAGCAATGACCCGAGCTGAAAAAGCAGCAAGAATGGGTGCAATAATTAGAGCAAACAAAAAATAAAATAGAAAAAAATGAGTTTTGATGTATCAAGTTTAACGGATTACGTTAACGAACAATCGACAGATCTAATCTCTAGGCTATATTTCGAGAAAACGTCTAGCGATTATTTTACACTCCAATCAGGAGTAAAGAAAACAGATGCTTTGCACCTATTAGCTGTAACGGCATTTCCTCAAGATGGTAGTGGTTGTACACCTACTGCTTCAGGTGATGTTACCTTTAGCGATAGAAATCTAACAGTAGGGCAAATCACTTATTATTCAGGTTTCTGTATGAAGGACTTAATTCCTAAGTACACTCAAATTTTATTGAGAAACGGAAACGCTGAAACAGAAGAAATGGTTTTTGAGCAAGAAGTATCTAACAGCATTATCTCTACTATTATGGAGCATAACGAGGTTGCTGACTGGCAAGGAGACACTGCTAGTGGTGATATATACATAAATCGTTATGATGGCTTAATTAAAATAATTGATGCGGCTGGAACAGCGGTTGATGGTAACACTAGTAACGAGACTGCTATCACTTCAGGTGCTTCAGGAAATATCGACACTATCATTACCAATATTTGTAATGCAAGACCAGCTAAAGTAAAGTCTGCACCAAATCAAGTATTATTTGTTGGTCAGGATAACTTTGATAAGTATGTAGATACTTTAAACGCTAAGAATTTATTCCACATTAATGCAACTGATTGGGCTAATTACACTGTATCTATTCCAGGTAAAAACGTTACTTTGGTAGGTGTTGTTGGTCTTGATGGAACAAACAGAATGTTCTTAGGTACTCAAGAGAATTTCTTCTTAGGTTTTGACTTACAAAACGATGAAGAGGAATTTGATATGTGGTATGAGAAAAAAGATGACAAGGTATATTACCGAGTTAAATTTAAAAGAGGCGTACAAGTAGCTTATCCAAACGAGATAGTTGAATTTACGCTTAGTGTCTAACCTTTAAATAAGACAGCGATATGGCGTGTGATTTAACAACAGGATTTTCGGTAGGATGTAACGATTCCATTGGTGGTGTTTCAGAGTTTTGGATAGCAAATATGCCATCTGACTTTGCAATAGCGACTGATGGTAGTGGTGAAGTTACAGGAATTACAGGAACGGGACTAGGGTATTATAAGTACGAATGTACGAATGCTCAAGGTGCTACATCTGTAATGAATGATAATCCTACTGTAAATGATCAAAACGGAACAAGTTTCTTTGACCAAACTGCGACCTATGTCCTAAACAAAATGGACAAGGCAAAACGCAATGAAGTCAAAATGATAGCGAGAGCCAAAATGTCAATTATTATAAAAGATAACAATGGCAGTTATTGGCTAATGGGTGCTACTCTTGGGGTAAGATTAGTATCAGGAGAAAATGGAACTGGAACAGCGTTAGGAGATAGAAATGGTTACAGCCTTTCTTTCCAAGCACAAGAGCCAGAACCAATGCCGATAGTAACGGCAACTATCCCTGAAGCATAGTTGATTCTTCATATTATCAAGCCCACTTCAGCGATGGGGTGGGCTTTTTTTAAGCAATGGACATAATAGAAAAAAACACAACAAACGAAATATATTGCAACATCTCAAATGAGGCAGTAAATACTTACTACACTATGACCATTGAGGCAGCGGAATATGAAGTGAATGTAACACTTTCCCCACCATCAGGTATCAATAACCGATATGTGATTTTCCAATTAACTGAGGGTGTAGAAAACCTACTAGCTGCCAGCATTAAGCTCCCAAATTACGGGGACTTTCCATACAAGATAATTAATACAACAACCACAGGCGGCACTGATGGTATTGTAGTGCATAGAGGCATATTAAGGCTAAAGCAACCAGAAGAGGTTGTATATTCGTACACTGATGACGAAACGACAATAATTTATGAATAAATTTCCAGTCATAACGGAATTTGCATCTCAAGAGGTTCCAGTATTTCTTGAGAAGAAAAATAAAAACTTAGTTTGGTTTGGCAAAGACAACCTTTACCCATTTGAACTAATAGATTTATACAATGATAGCAGTACCCATAATGCGATAATCAATGGCAAGGTAGGTTATATTGTAGGTAACGGCTTAGAGGCTGTTGATTTAAAAACAAAAAAGTGGTTAAGTCACGCCAATATAGACCAAGACTGGACCAGCTTAATGAAGTCTTTAGCTTTAGATTATGAGCTGTTCAATGGTTATGCAATAGAGGTGATCAAAACCAAGGTTGGAAACCAATACCACCATCTCGATTTTGCAAATATCAGAATAGGTTTAGATGGTAGCATACAATATGCAGATAACTGGATAACCGACAAAGGACTAAAGAACTCTAAACCTGATATACAATACTTAGAGCGTTACAATCCTAGAGACCCTGAACAAAAAAGAGGTGTTATCTACCACGTTGACTACCGACCAAATTTAAAGTACTATCCATTGCCAGTGTATGTAGGTTCACTTGCCGAGATACGTACTGATGTGCAGATAGGCGACTATTGGCTTAATGAGGTTGAAAATGGATTTGTTGGTGGCACATTAATACAGCATAATAACGGAGTACCTGAAACAAAAGAAGAAAGCGAATCTTTTGAAAAAGCATTTCAGGAAAAGTTTGGCAAAGCCACAGGCACTAAAATCGTACACTTATTCTCACCGAGCAAAGAGAATAGCAGCGAGATAACCAACTTGAATGGCAACGACCTTCACGAACGCTACATTAATATGAGCAAGAGGGTTAAAGAATCAATTTTCATCGGGCATAGGGTAACGAATCCTATTCTTTTTGGTGTAAAGGAAGAAGGGCAGCTAGGGGCAAGAAATGAACTAGACTTAGCGTATGAGATATTTATGAATACATACGTCGCTGAGCGTCAAAATACGTTGCTTAGAACAGTGAGAAAATTAGCTTATTTAGATGTTCAGCAAACAGACATTGAAATTAAGCCATTAAAGCCGATAGACACCGTTGATTTAACTTCTGACATAATCCTTAACAACCTAACACAGGAAGAGATTAGAGGGCTTATAGAGCAGCAAACAGGGCTTGAATTAGAGCAGCCAACACAAACACAAATGAATGCTGAAGATGACAGCGATATGATTGATGGTATTGTTGAGCTGTTATTGAAAGTTGATGACCTTGAAAACAGAAAACAAATGGCGTTAGATGCTCTAAAAGATTTTGAAGAGAAGGGTGTTGTTTATGATAAGGGCGATTTTTTAAATAGAGTAGGCTTAGCAGATAAATTTGAAACATACAACGACTATCCAAAAGCAGCTAGTGAGAATGCGAAAAGAGCGTTGAGGTGGGCAGAAGAAAATGGCTGGGGTAGTTGTGGTACAGCAGTAGGTAAAAGAAGAGCTAACCAGCTTGCAAATGGCGAAAATATAAGCCGAGAAACCATAGCTCGTATGGCAGCTTTTGAGCGACATAGACAAAACTCAAATAAAAAGCTTGGAGATGGTTGTGGGCGATTAATGTGGTTAGCTTGGGGAGGTGATGAGGGGATTGCTTGGGCTCAAAGAAAGCTAGAGCAAATAGACAACGAGAAGATGACTGCTTGTAGCCACTTTTCAGATGATCAAGATATAAGTCATTTATTTGATAACATTGGCGAGCCTGAAAGCAACTTTGAGGTGATTGATAGCTTTGACATAAAGTTTGGTAAAGATGGTACTCCGATTGAATTTGCTACTGAAGAACAGACAATAATTCAAAGGGTTCTGAAATTCATATTAGATAATCCGTTGATAGCAGCGACAGGAATAGCCGAAGCCTTAAATTTAGATTTTGATAATTTAGTGGGTGCAATAACTATCCTAAGTGAAAGCGACTTAATAGCGATTGAAGGAAGCAGCATAGAATTGACAAATGTTGGTGAGCGAGTAGCAAAGGCAATAGAAGTACCAAAAACAGAGGTTCGTTATAGGTATGAATTAAGACCTGATGCACCAGCATTAAAGCAAGGAGGTACGTCTAGACCATTTTGCCAAAAAATGATGGCAAATAGAAAGCTATATAGCAAAAAGGAAATAGACCTGATTAGAAATGATATGAAGTCTAGTAACATTGCTGATGTAACAGATGTATGGTTAGCTAGAGGCGGTTGGTACAGAAAGCTAAACACAACAACTTCAGTGCCTTATTGTCGTCACATATGGAAACAAGTAATAGTGCGTAAAAGATGATATTAATAGTAAGCCCAGCATTTATAAAAGAAAATACTGTACTACATTACAATGTAGACGATGGCTATTTAAAGCCGTTAATTGACAGCACTCAAAATACATTTATCAGACCTATTTTGGGCAGTGCTTTATTTGATGAGATATTATCGCAAATACAAACATCTTCGGTTAGTGCCTTAAACGAGACTTTAATTAAGAGCTATATAAGGGATGCGTTAAAATGGGAAGTTTGCCACAAATACACTAGAATAGGTACATATAAGCTAAGAAATAAGGGTGCTGGAACACACAGCGGAGATAACTTTTCACCATTAAGCGAGGGTGAGTTAGTGGTTGCTAAGAACATCTATAAGGACAATGCTGATTTTTACAGAAGAAAATTGAAGCTATATTTGAAAGAAAATGAAGACAGCTATCCATTGTACAAGACACCACCTAATGGATTAGATGTAGTTTACCCTGAACGAGACACTGAATGGAGAAGCCAATTTATACTTTAGACAAAAAGAAGAAGCTAGAAAAATATGTCCAAAAGTTTAACAATAAAGAATGTAAAGGGGATAATGGAGGTAATAAAAGACGAACATCCTCAAATAAATACAATTCTTAAAGGCAGCATTTTTGATGTTGACTTGACTAAGGATGTAAGTGGTGTTTACCTGATTTATGATGTAGTGAACATAGCACCAAACGGCTTCAACGGAATCGATTTTAGTATAGATATATTCTTATGCGATAATGTAACGGAGATTAACACCAACAGCAATGAGGTTGATGTGCAAAGTGAATGCACACTAATTGCTTTGGATATAATGAGCATAATGGAGAACTACAATAAGGCTAGTTACTCCGACAAAGATTTAGCACTAGCATTGAATAAAAATTGGTCAATTCAGCCTTTTAAAGAGCGATTTGATAGCTTATACGCTGGTGCAGCAATTAATATGACAATAAGTAGTGCATACGGCTACGCAAGATGTAAAATACCAACAATATGAGTGATAGACCGACTTTAAAAAGTTATTTTGAGACAGGAGATGTTCCAACTGAAGCTCAATTTGCAGAGCTGATAGATAGTTTAAGTTTGACGACTGAAACGGATGCAAAACAAGATACCCTAGTTAGCGGCACTAACATAAAGACAATCAACGGAGAGAGTATTCTCGGTGCAGGAGATGTAACGATAGCAAGTCTAAGCGTAGGCACAGATGGGCAGATACCATTTACTAACGCTACGGGTGATGACTTGGATTATAGTAGTAGTTTTACTTATACAGATGCAAATAAACAATTAAATTTAATTGCTGAGACTAGTGCAAATA
>Ga0102963_1000159_pt1 | contig 27528 bp, 43 predicted proteins | sample SalPon2_C_H2O_MG_2_FD_84522 | JGI IMG/M metagenome (GOLD analysis project Ga0102963, IMG submission 84522) | Salt pond water microbial communities from South San Francisco under conditions of wetland restoration - Salt Pond MetaG SF2_C_H2O_MG | ecosystem: Environmental > Aquatic > Non-marine... | reverse complement strand
AGTTTCAATTAATTCTAATTTACCTAAATCTGCAACTCCTCCAAGAAGTCCAAATCTTGCTGCACCTAATGGCATAAGCTAACTCCTAACTAAAATTTTGTAGTGCATTAAGTAGTGGTGTACCTGCATCTAAAAATAAAAATGTTACTAAGTCTATTGCACCTGATCCTGTACTCATTGTGTACCCTGCACCACCTGCTGTTTTTGCAGTTACATCTCCACCACCATTTACAGTTACTGCATTAATTGCAACTGTTCTATCTGTGCTATCTTGTGTGATTTGTAAAGTGAATGTAGAAACACCACTGGCAGGAACATTAGTAAAATCTATGTCTGTAATATTTTCTGTAAGAGTAATGCTTCCTGTGTTTCCATTATCCATATCTATGGCTATAACACCTGATGTGCTTGTTACTGCTACATCTGTTTCTGAATAGTCTTTTAATACTATCTCTTTAGCTGTTTGGTCATTAAAATCTACTTCTGCGTCTATATTTAGGTTTAATGTTACTGCACCTGATGTTCCACCACCTGATAAATTTGTACCTGCCGTAACACCTGTTATATCGCCGTCGCCAATATAACCTGTCCACGCTGCTCCATTATAAAATTGTAATTCGTTGGTATCTGCTAAAAAGCAAAACTGTCCCTCTATTGGACTTGTTATTTGTGCGTCCCTTGCTGTACTATCTGCAAAAATAGCAACAACTTGTTCCATAAAGTAATCATTTACGTCTGCTGCAGTTAATACTTCACCTACACCAAATATTTTAAATCCGTTTGCCATGTTTTTATTTTATCCTTTTACTTTTATGAACTTCATTATAAGTTATTAATACCCAAGCTTATCAGAATCTAAAATACCAAATAAAGTATTGTCTAACCTCATAAAAGCTTGCGTATCTGCATTTGATAGCTTATAAGAGCAACTAAACAAATCAGGCGTAATGTTGTAGCTTATACTATCTATTATTTCATTAGATGTTATTTGGCTTGGAGATCCACTTCCAGGGGGTGTTAATTCAACTTTAACAATATCTCCTACTTCACGATCAAGTATTGTATTTTGATTACTTGTAGTAGCTTCAGTTAAATCTACAATTAAATTATCAAATCTGATTAACGCATCTTTAAACTTTCCAAGCAAAAATTCGGCAGCATCTTTAACTTCTGAATCATTATCGTTATAAAGATTATCTCGGCTTAAAGTTCTAATTAAATATTTACCTTGTGATCCAACACTTTCAACTGTTTGTGTTGATCCGCCAATTCTATTTAAAGAAATAACATTGTAAATTTCGTTGTCATCATTAATATAATCAACTCTAATATATGGAACATCTGATCCGTCATCTGAAAATGTTGCATCTGGAGTACTAGGAAAAGTAGCGTGCCTAGATTTAAAAGTTAATTTACCATCTTTAGAAATAAATAATAAACCATTTTCTGATCGTTCAATATTTTGTAAAACACTTAATGTATTTTCAGAAATGCTGCTTAATGCTTGCATTGTTGAAATACCTGTATCTATATTCCTATTTGTACCAAACTTAACATTTGTATTATCTAAAACAGCATTAATTAAATTGCCACTTGTTAAACTTGAAAATGAAGCATTAATTAAAGATGTATTAGCTATTTTCATAAAAGCATCTGATGCTTGAAAATTAGCAAACGAGTTGCCTTGATCGGGATAAGTTAAATTAATATCTGTAACAAAACCAACAAATAAATCTTTATAGCTACTTCCACCATCTGTTGTTGCATCAACATGTAAAGCAATCATTGGCTCAATACCCGGACTATAGGGACTAGCTGTATTTGTATTTTCATACTTTCTTGAATTATTTAATAATTGAACGTTGCAGCTTCCTGTACTAAATGTAGCTAACTCTCTTGATCGACCTCTTGAAATAGTTACGCTTTGTACGTCAGCAGTAACATCAGTTAAACTTACCGCGCCGCCTAATTCACCTGATCCTAAAACACCTCTTACTAAATCATCTAAAGTAAATTCGTTTGGCGTAAATCCTACCCTAACTCTAACTGTTGGTTGCGCCATTAGACTATTGTTAGTACTCTATTAAGAGGTCCATTTTTATTTGTATAATTATTAAGTGCATTAATAACTTGATCAGGATTGTTTACTTGATTATTAAAGTTTACAGTTAAACCAGCGCTTGGACTTAATAACGCTGCAGAAGTACTTGCAGCATTTGAAGTTAATTGATCTATTGTTTTTGCTGGATCAATAGTTTCTTCAGGTGTTAATCTTTTAACTTCTTTTTCTGCAAAACCTAAAGAAACATTTTTAATTTCAGAAAGTTTAGGCAAATTAATATTTACACCTATTTTCCCTAATACACCGGCAACTCTATCAACAAAACCATTAATAGTTCTAATAAAACTATTTAAACTATTAATTATTCTATTAATCATATTTTCAAAGTTTTTAGGCAAGTTTGTAAAAAATGGTGCTAAAAACTTATCAACCATTTCAGTTAGCTTTTTAAATGCTGGCGCTAATAAAGTTAATAATAAAGTTACGATAGCTATTATAGGCGGAGCTAAAGCCCCTAATAGCTCTCCAACAACTGCTATAAATGGAGCTACTGCTTTTATTGCGTCAATTAAGTGAGGACCAATTTCCTCAATTAAATTAACAAAAACAGGAAGCATTTCTTCAACAACCGGTAACAACTCTGCGCCCATTGTAACTTTTAAATCTTTTAATTTAGCTTGTGCAGCTCTTGACTTGTTAGCAAAACTTTCCTGCGTTCTATTAAGATCGCCCTGTTGTACAGTTGTTTTTTCTAATAGCAATTCGTAGGTTGCTAAAGCTTTTTCTTGCTTAGTAAGTTCTTTTGCTGAACTTTTGCCAGTCATTTCGAATGCTTTTGTTTGTACGTCTGCTTCCATTATCGCGATTCCATAAGTTTTAAGTGATTCTCTCTCACCGAGCAAAGCTTTAGTGAAAGCTTGCATAACTGGTTCCGCGCCTCCCTGAACGTTGCTAAATGAAGCTACGTCTCCGGCAAGAGTTGCTAACTTTGTTGATAAATCTGCAGAAGCTTCTCCTGTAAATTCAATACCCTGAAGAATAGCACCTGATTGAGTTAATAGGCCCTCTAATTCAAAAGCTGCTAAACCAGCTTTATTTGCAAATTCATCAACAAAACCAGATAACTTTGGTACACTTTCTCCAAATGTAGTTTCAAAAGCGGATCGTGCTTCATTAGCGTCTGATCCTAAGTTAACTAAATCTTTACCTAATGTAACTGCAGCAATTGAGGCAACACCTAAACCTGCAACCGTAGCTTTACCTAACGTACCAGCTACAGAACTAAATTTACTCATAGCTTTTTGTGATCTTGTTAAGCTATCAGTAAAATTTTTAGTTTTACCTATAATTGCTATCGAAACTTTTTTTTCTGCTGCCATTATTTAATTGCCTTCACTAATGCGTCATACATACGATCAGAATATGTTTCAGCTATCTTGTTTTGATTTTTATCTAAAGTTTTACCGGCAACATAACCTTTTTTACCAAATTGTGAAAATGTACTGTCACCTGCTGTAAATCTATGACCGATCCATTTTTTATAAGGAAAGTCTGCTCCAGGTCGTGAATATCTTAGGTTGCCAACTTCGCCTCTAGTCACAGCTCTTGTTTTACCATTTTTAGTGGGTACATACATATAACGGCGACCAAACTCCATAGAAAATGTAGCCGGCTTTCTATCATTACTTTTAATATTAATCTTTGCTTCTGTACGTGTACCTGAAGCTGTGTAGCCAGTAGCCGAAGCTCTAGCTTTAGGAATTCTTTGTTTTTTAGCTAATGCTCTTATTTCTGATAACTGTTCTTTTGCAAGTTCTCTATGAAACTTAGACAATACTTTTAAAACTTCTGTATCGCCATATTTTTTAATGTCTTTTCTTAACTCTATTAACTCAGAGTTATCAATTGTAAATTCACCAGCTATTTTTACCATATCAACTTTCGTATTTTTTATTTATAACTTTAACAATTGCATCAAACATTTCCATTTCGATATTCATTAAAGCATTCGGATCTATTCCAGTTTCAACTGCTATAGCAGCAATTAAATCAATAAATCCGTTTATGCTTTTAAATTATCACTTGATCCAGTAATGTCTAGGTCTTCAACTTTATCAACCCAAGCATCATAATCTTCAGTAACACCATTTCTTTTAGAGGCAAGCCATGCTAAATATAAAAGCCATTCATATCGCTGCTCATCATTTAACCTTGAAATTGGTATGTCAAATTTACGCTCAAATTTAACAATATCCCCAGGTTTAATCTTAACTTCAAGTTTGGTGCCGTCGCTCATCACGACTACCATATTACCCATTACGAAGTCGCGCGGGTAATAGTTCCAGAGGTAGGAAATGAAACTGACATTGTAGCAAGTTCTCCTACTGCATTTGCAACTGGAATGTGTTGATTAACTAAAACTGATCCACTATAAGATGGATTAGTAGCACTAACTGAGCCGCTTGTTGGTTTTACTACAAAAGCTGTAGTTGTTCCAAGTAAAGGCCAAAGTGTAGCGTCAACTTCACTAGCCGCAAAATCTTGTTGAAACTCGACGGAAAGAGTACCTGTCTTAAGGCCCCCTGTTCTGGACTGGAAGGTTTCTCCCATACTAGTTGTCATAATTTCATCAGCTGTAATGTCTAAAGTAACTGAAGCAACATGATCACTTAAATCAACGCTGTTCAATGTTACGCTTGCATCTGTCAAAACAAATTTTGCCAAAATAAACTCCTTTCAATATCTTTATTTTAAATATGAATAATGAAATATAAGTTTATACGTTATTAAATGGAAAACCCCTCTTGCTGCTAGAGGGGCTTTCCGGTACGTAAACGGGGGTTGTACGTTTTATTCTTTTCTTAATACAAATTCTAAATCAAGATAATCATGAAAATCAGGATTAACTTTTGGTTTAGGCTCGCGTTTTTGACTTACTGTAAAACTACTCCAACATAATTTTAATTTGCTTTCAGTGCCATCTTTATTATATAATCTAAAAGTAACTTCTGTATCTCCTAATAAATTATGTAACTTATCTTGATCTTGCCTAACTTGATCTTTATTTTTCATTTTGTCCTCCGTTTTTTTTTAGTTATTTTAAATTAATAAATAAACCTTCTATGTTTTTAATAGCTTCAACTCCTTTGTCTCCACATGCTATAAACATATTAGGCGCAATTGCTTTGCCTCGGCCCTCTTGCCCTTCTAATTCAAAAGCTACTCTTCCTTTTTTTAAAACAATTGCGTCAGCTTTACAAATTATTTCATGAAACCATTTTGTATCTGTTCTTGCAAACAATAACATTACACCATTTCCATGCTCTATAAACTTTTTTAACCACGGATCCATATTTCTGGAATAAGGCGGATTTAACCAAACAAAACCCTCCCATTTCTGTTCTAGTCCATTGTCTTTAAATGTATAAATCTTTTTAGCAGGAACGTTATTAGCTTTTTCACTGCTAGCTGGATCTAAATCAAATATAACACCTAATTCATTAAATACACTTTTAGGCGTATACCACTCAACAGAATTTGAATCTGTATAACCAGGATTTACTTTCATAGCCCTCCTTTTGTTTATATAGTAAATTTTTCAGAAATAATTAAATTGCTATCAATTTTCCATCTAACAATTAAATCAACATCTGATCTGTGAATTTCATAAAGTCTAACTTCAACATTAGCTTTTTGAAAATCTTTTAAGTTTGTGCGCATTTCAGCTGTAGCTTTTGCTCGTGAAATTGCCTCAATATTAATAGTTTTAATATCTGATCCAGGTACCTTTACTACTCCTTTAAATTTTTGCATTTTATTAGTCCTCCGTTTGTTTAGCTTATAATATAATTATAACATAAATTATTTTAAATGCGTAATGTTTTTAAATATTTTTATTCAATACCGATTGCAGCATGAATTGAAAAGCTTGGACTTGTTCCAGTTATAGTATAATTCAAACGCCAGTAATCATCACTTACAGCGCCGGCAACGCTTTGAAAATCTGCCCCTATAGCTGTAATTCCTGTAAAAGTAATTCGATCAGTTGGACTTGTAAAGCTTGCATTATCATCTGATTGTAATTTAAAAGTAATAGTTGGAGTCGACGTACCTGAAACTGCATAGCAATGAATTGCTGCGTACGCTTTTTCATCGGCGGCAACAGCTCCAAGCTGGGTGCCTGTTGAATTACCTGAAGCTGTTAATGCGCCATCTAATTGAATAGTTCCTCTAACAACTTTATCGGACGATTGGCTTTTGCTTATAGTAAACGGAGCTAAGCCTCCAACCTCACCTAATATTGAATAATCAAATAATCTTGATTTCATAAAATATGCAATATTTCCTACTCCAGCATCTGGAACAGTAGTAACAATTAATTCATTTCCTATTGAAGCACCTAGCAAAGCATCTGGCTTATTGGATCCTGCTTCATAAAAACCATCTATTTGTAATGAACTATCTTTTAACCCGCCTAGCTTTTCTCTGAATCCACCTGAGTTAATAGTTGTTGAATCTAATTCTTCAGCGTTTATTTCAAGATTAACAGATGTTACGTGGCTGCTCAGGTCATATCCGCCTGAAAATACTTTACCATCATTAAATACAAACTTTGCCATTATTTCTCCCACGCCTCATTTACATCTGGCGTTGATTTATCATCTTTTATAAAAGTGCCATCTTTTTTACGAGCACGCTTTCTTTTAATTGTAGTAGGGATTATATGGCCACCCTTAATTAATGATTTTGCAATATTTTCATCGTCAATAGTTATCGTATCACCTTTAGCTTTATCCATAACTTTTTTATTACCAATTATTTTATATTTAGCCATTAGCTTGATCCTTTTGTATAAACTTGTATTTCTAAATTAGCGCCGATTCCATCAATTCCATTCAAGTTAAAGTCAGCACTATAATTTGTCATATTAACTACTCTAGCATCTGTATTAGCTAATCCTAAAGTGCGATTATTATATATTATTTGCCTAATACTTGAACTACCACTTCCAGTAACAAACGCGTCTAATTTATCCTGAGCAGTTCTTGCATCAGATCGCTGTACAGCTATTAAAACATCAAAGGTATAAAGATCTGTGCCACGTTGCATTGCTAAATCAAATTCAATATTTGTAGGTATAAACATTGCAACTGGAAAATTTATTGCATTGTCTGGGATTACATCATAACAACGTAAACCACTTATTCCGCTTATTGTTGTTTTAAGACCATCTCTAATTTCAGACATTGTTGCCATTTAAGCAACCCCTAAAACTGTGCCTTTACGAAATGGAGCAATCATTCTAGTAATCTCTCTGTTTTGTTGTATATTAACAACTCCAAAATCGCCTACACCTGCAACACCCAGCGGCGCATTTCGCATTGCAAATAATTCACTTGCTAACATTAATGAAGCTTGCCTAATTTGCTCAGGCACTGACGCGTAACCCCATTTAGCTGTAATTTCAGCCCTGGGCCTATTACTTGAATAATCTAAAGGCCATTCATTTGATCCGTCGCTAATTAATTCTATTATATAATATGGATTGCCTGTAATACCTCCAACAATTCCATTTATAGGCAAAACTTGATATTCACTTGATGAAACAGTTACTTCATACGTTCCATCGTCATCATCATCATATTTAACTACAAGTCCTGTAGTTGTAGATATATCATCAACTTTAAGTCGATATAAATCATCTGTAAAAAATTTTCTTGCCGATGCTGATCCGTCAGCATAAAAATATCTACCACAAAAAGCGTCTATTTGTCGAGAAGCTGCATTTATAGCATCATCTAAAAGATTATCGTCTTCACTATCACTTGTTGGAATTCCAACAAATGCTTTTAACTCATTTTGCGTACAGTAGCCATTAGTAATTGCCATAGGTTATTTCCCTTTTTTGCGGCCCTTACCTTTGCCACCTTTCATTTTTTTTCCGTAATCAACACCTTTAGGCATAATTACTTTTTCTTTTCTACTTTTTTTTCAGCTTTAGGTTTTGCAGTTTTTGTTTCAACTTTTCCACCTGCTGCTTTAATAGCTTTTTTAACCTGCTCAGCACGATCAGCCTTTCCATAGATTTCGTAATGTTTAAGTTCTTTTTTTAAAGCTTCTATTAATTTTTTATTTACCATAATTTTTCCTTTAAGGTTTAAGGCGAATCAGTTGCCTGACCCGCCTAAACCAATTTTACTTTTTAGAAAGTAGGTGCAATAAGTCCTGTTCCTGATATTGCGCTAATTCCAGCAGGGTACCTGCCAGAAGCAAATGCACTATAACCATAAACAACCATTTTAGTTGTTAATGATCCAGCATTAGTTTCTTCAAATTTGAGTTGGAATAATCCATCTTCAAAAAGAATCATATCATCTGCTTTAACTATGTAAATAGCGTCTTCAGTTCCAGCGCCTAAGTCAGTTCTGATGTTAGCATCTGTGATTACTGGTAATCCCATAACGCTTCCAACTACTTGACCATAAGCAGCAGCTTCACCAACACCGATAGCATTATCTGTATTGTTGCCAGCCGGTAGCACTAATGGACGATTAGTTGTGTCCACTCCAGCGGTGAGGAATCCCCACCTTCTAGGGTGCATAATAATAGCTGTTGCTGGTGCAAATCTATTTGAATTGATTTCTTGAATTGCATCTGCAAGCTTAGGATAAAGTTCAGCAACAGTTGGACTTGCGTCTGTATATGTTGTTGTATTTATTCCTGCAACTTGAGAAATTCCCTTTGGCTGTCCGGAACTTCCAGAGCCATTGATCATCAAGTTATCTAATTTTGTATAGTATGCTGAAACTAAATCTTGAAAAATAATGTTTTCAAGACTGAAACCAGGTTGTCCACCTCTTTCAAGAGCTTGTCTTGAAACGTCTTGCTGACCGGCTACAGTATCAACATTAACTGTTAATAATGTATCGTCCATGTTAGTTTCTGAAACAGCTGAGTTTTCGCTTGCTTGTTCAGCAGCGGTTGACCCAGTTGTCATTCTTGAAACTTCCACTTTCATTCCGAATTCAGGAAGAGGTTTTTTAGGAACAGCATTATATAATGGTGATCCAGCTCTTGCAATAGGTGCAAACTCATCTACTAAATATTGAGGCACGACCAATCCTGTGAATGCTCCTGTACCAATATCTCGAGACTCATGCTCTTGATGTCTTCCGATTCTTTCTTGTGCTTTATAGTCACCTTGTTTTGATCTCCAAGCGTCTGCAATGAAAGAGTGATCTCCACCTTTTCTATACATATTTGGCTCGTTGATTTCAACAATAGCTTCTTTATCGCCTAAGTCTTCATCTTCAACATTAAGCTCTTGTCTACTTTCTTTAACTGCTTTAAGAGTTTCTGCGGCTTCTCTAGCTTCCTCGATTTTATCGTTAAGCTCTTTTACTTCTGTATGCAACTCATTTGATCTCGCAAATTTGGTATCAAATTCTTTACCTGCATCCATTTCATCAAGCTCAGCTACAAGGCCATCTAATTCAGCTACTTTTGAATCTCTAGCTTCAATTAATTTTTTCAATGTAGTTATCCTTCTTTATGTTTCTATTCTTATACTTCTGCGCAGAGTGAGCTTGTTAGATGTATAATATACGGTCTTTAAACTCGGCTACACGTCTTTAACGAATACCATCTCTTTCAAGTTTCATTTTTAATAATTCAACTTTTGGATTGCTTCGCTTTTTATTAACTTCATTGCTATCTGCAACTTTATCAATAAAACCTTCTAAAATTTCTTTTGCTTGTTCACCAGTTCTTGCTTCAACTAATTCTTTATGTAAGTTATCTATATCAACACCTCTTAACTTAGCGCCAGCCCACGGGTTTGCAGGATAAGTTACAACGCTAACGTCGAATAGTCTTGCTTCATTTACTTCTCTATTTTCTCCAGAATTGTCAAAATTATCTTTTATTGCTGCAAAAGCAAAAGACATTTCATTTAAATCTCCGCGCTTCATTGCGCTAGCTACTTCGGCTACAGTTGGATTATTTGGATCTAGTTCTGCTCTAACAAATAAACCGTAATCATCTTCTTCTAATTTTAAAGTTCCGGATGATGTTCTAGCTAATGGAATACCATCATGATTAACTAAAAATCTTACATCATCTTGCTCTTTTAATGTTTTTTTGAAGGCACCTTGTTTAATTGTTTCGTTGTATTGGCCTTTGCTATCTCTTACACCATAAGGCTTATCGAATACTGAAGCATAGCCTGTAAATAATAACGTATTTTTATCGTCATTATTTCTTTCTTCAACTGCTGCAAATGTAAAACTTCTATTTTCAGTTTGTTTGTCCATGTTATTTATATTAGTAATACTCTTTAGCTTTTCAATTGTTTGTGACATTGCTACAGCCCGATCGAACACATCGATATGCTGACCGCTCATTTTTTCTTCTTTTTTTGCAGTATATCTCGGATGTTCTTTTGGTAACAAATCATTATCTGACCTATAATTTAGATTTTTAGGTTTATCATTTTTTAACAAATAACTAAAAGCTTTTAATCTAGCTAAACCCCAAGCTTGTCTGCTAACTCCAGGCCTATGCGAAGAACTAAAAGCACCAAAACCTCTTCTAACAACTGCTTTTGCCGATGATGTTTTTAATTTTCTCCATGATGCCATTCCAGCCACTTCTTCGTTATGTTCTTTAACTCTGTTTTTAATAGCTGTTTCTGTACCTTCACTAAATTTAATTGATCCTTTTTTACCACTAGCAGACCCTTTTTTATTTTTGCCGCTTCCTTTTATTTGATCTTTTTTAGGCGCTGGTGTTGATGGATCATTTCTAGGCTCAAGTTCACCTTCTTTAACTAACTGAGCTATTTTTCTATCAGCCCAATCAGCAGCCTGCATAGGATTAGTCCAGGGATTGGATCCCCAAAGTAAAAATGCTACGTCTGAATATCTCCAGGTGTCAGGATCATTGGGACTAGTTTTTTCTCGATCAAGGTCAACTATATGTCGTTTATGCCAAGCGGCTATACGAACTATTTTTGAAATTGATATAGGCTCACCTGCAGCCATAGATCTTGCTTCTCTTTTTGTTTTTTCTGTTAATCCAGGCCCAGCCTTTCTAATATTGTCCAAACCTCGCTGCGCATTTTTTTTCATAAACTCAGGGGGTTTTCTATCAACCTCTCTTAGTTCAATTTGATTTTCTTTAGACTTCATTTCGGCTTCTGCTATATTTAAAGCAGTTATTTGATCCATTGCTGATTTATGAGTTTTATGACATCCCATTAATTCATTGTCGGAATCTTTAACAACAGCATGGCCTCCAACTTGATCTTTACCAGATTCGCCACTTTCTTTTGGGCAGTCGGGATGATTATGAATAATTGAATATGGCATTAGTCTGGCCTTACTATGTGTAAATTACCTGTACCACTTACAGTAATAGCGTATAATTCATTGTCTTGCGGTATTTTCATTGTTACATTTTCTTTATTAGCAAGTTCATAACCTGTTGATGTTGTTACGTTAGAACCACCTAAATAAACAGCTGAGCCGTGTTCATTATGAAAATATACTTCTTGATGAAAATTAACACTATTTATAATTTTTGTAGCTGTTAAATTATTTACTGCTATTGCTTCACTTATCATTATTTAATTTATTTGTAGGGTCATGCTCATCTACTCCTTGAGCGGGCAATGTAGGGTCAATTAAAGCACCTTGTAAACCTATATAAAATTTATCGCCACCTTCATAAGGCTCTAACTCCATTTTAGCTCTTGCTTCGTTTGGAGTCATAACACCTGAACTTATTGCAACTTGAAATGATCTTACGCGGCTCAATTGATCTCCTCTTGCATATTCATCTGTGTCAAGTCTTACAAATTGTTTTCCTGGTAATAATGAAGACAAACCATCTTCAATTCTTCTAATCCAGGGCAAAAGTGTATGGCGAATAAAAGCTAAGCCATTACTTTCAATATTTGAATATACGTTTGATCCGTCTTTAGATAATAATAAATGTGCTGGTATTCTAAACACTCTAGCTATTTCGTGTACTATTTGATTTCTTGCTTCTATAAGCTCACTCCCTGCTGAAGCGCTTATGGCTTTCCATTTTAAACCTCCTGTTAGTACGGCAGGTTTTCTATTTCTATTATGATTTGTTAACCAAGTTTCTTTTAATGTTTTAGCCTGCTCGGCTGTTAAATCTCTATCTGTTTCTAATACTGAACTAGGAGTTCCTCCTTGACCATAAAACTGGCTTATATGTCTTTCCATAGCTAACGCAAGCCCATAAGTATTTGCATTAGTTCTTAAAGGACTTACCCCTATAAGATCACCAGGATAACTATACCAAATAAAGTGAAGCATATTATTTTTTGTTATTTTTCTATCATATTGTTTACTACTAGCCGTTTGCAAATAATAAACTTTTTCACCACTTAACATTTCTACCTTAACTTTTTCGGGGTGTACTGGTGTTAATTGAATAGGTCTTCCTTGTCTGTCTTTATCAACTAATATAAAAGCATTTCCGTGCATTGCCATTGATGTTATTGTTTGATGAATTAATGAAAACATAGAAAGATCAAGGCCTATATTTGGTTTTTCTAAAAACTTTGGTTTTTCTGTAAATATTGTTTTTTGACCCTCATATCTTAAAGTTTTAACGGGTAATAACGATATACTATCAGCTATTAAAGATACGGCGCTGAATACTGTTGAAATGCCCAAAGCTGACATTTCATTAACTTTTTCTCCAGTATTATTTGTTAGGCCACCTTCTCTTAAAGCTAAAAGATCAACTAAATTGCCTAAGGCTGCATCTCTATTTTCTTTTTTATTAAATAAACTCATCTACTAACTAAATAACTTCCTACAATTAAAAATGCTCCAGCTACAATAAAAGCCAGACTTGTATTAAATGTATATACACCATAAATTATAAGGCTAGCTCCTAGCACTTCCACTATAGTTGTTATTACACTAATCATAAATTTATAATAGCCACTTCTGGATTATTGTCTTTAGGCTCAGGGGCGGTAATTCTATCTAACATCATAACCATAGCTATAGCACTATCAATTTTTCTTTTCGACCTACCTTTACTCAAACGCCAACCCATATCGGTTACTTTTTGCGCAGCGCTTAAAACTTGATCCGTAAACTCAGGATCACCTTCATGAATTACTTTATTATTAGCTATCATTTCATAAGCATTGCCACAAGCTGGAATCATTCTTGAATGAGTTTGAGGAAAGTTAACCATATTAATTCCTCTGTCTAATAGTACTTGAGCTGTACGTTCCATAAACGCTGGATCGTAGGCAACTTCTATTAATTTATATTTAGTAGCTAATTTAACAATAAACGCTTCTATTTCCTGTACATCTAAATAATTTTCACCTTGAGGATGCCATATTTGTGATTTAACTCTTACAACTCCATTTTCATCTTTTTGGCCATAAGTAACAGCGCAAGTATCATGACGTAAAGCCATATCAATTCCTACAAATGTTTCTGCACCCTGAAAAAGATCCATATCTTTATTTTCGCAACTATCCCATTGTTCTGCACTAATCCAACTTTGTTCCTCAATTCTTGTCCATTGATTTAAATGGTATCTTTGAAATTCATTAACCGGGAGTGATTTAAAACGTCTTCGTAAATTTTCAATAGGCCACCAATCATTTTCAATTGCTGGATTTACTTTTTTCCATACCTCTTCATCTTTAGGGTTATCAGTATCTTTAGCACCATACCATTTAAAATAAAATTCTGGATCTTCCGCTTTACCAGCTTCTTTCATCATACCTCTTTGATAAAGTCTGCCCATTAAACTGTCAAGATCATGGCCAGCTGTAGATATATTAACAACTATTCCATCACGTCTTTTAGCTGTATTGTTTGCTAAAACGTAATGGACTCGCTCTAAGTTAATATTATTGAATTCGTGTACCTCATCAAATATACTGCAACTATTTCTACCTCCATCAGCTGTACCAGCCTTAGCAGCTATTCTGTATGCTCTACCACTTCCATTTTTAACTTGTATTTCATTTTGGAATGTTTCAACCATATTATTTAATATAGGACTTTCTTCGCACATAGTTTTCATAGTTCCAAAAACTAAATTAGCTTGTTCATAACTAGCAGCAGCTACAGCAACTAAAGGTGACGTAACTCCTGACCCGAGTAATTCATATAATCCCAATCCGGAAATCAAGGCAGATTTTCCATTTCCTTTTGGCAAACCGATCATAGCCTCTCTATATTTTCTATGGCCGTTATCGTTTAATTCATACATTTCATAAATAATCTTTTTTTGCCAATCATCTAATTTAAACGGCATTCCATAAAAGTCACCTTCGCCATGTACACAAAAACCTTCAATAAATTTAACTACTCGATCTCCTGTAGTTTCTGGTAAAGTAATCATTCTTCCTCTTCACATTCGTGACAAATTATTTTGCTTTCGTCTTTATTGTAAAATATTTTATAACATTGTTCACACATCAATATATATTCAATGTTGTCCATTATTCTTCTTCTAGTTGCTTCAACCTTGGATCAGCTATCTCTTTATTATCTTCTTGTAGCAATTGTTGCAATTGTTGAAAACCCATTTGAGCTTCACCAAATGCTATACCAAGCCTTTGCCTAGCAAGCGGTGTTAACCCCAGTTCTTGCTCAAGCCTTAATATTTTTTCTTCAAGCTTTAATGTTAATTGTATAAGTGGATTTATGACAGCTTGCCCTTTTGATCCTTCAGCTAATAAACCGGCGTTACCTTGTCTAGCAATTGTTCTATTAGCTCTTTCAGCTTCATCATAATACTGAAACAATCTATAAAATGCAGGAAGATCAACTACTTGTGCTGTTGAGGCCAATTCACTGTCCCAATACGCTTTCCAATATCTAATAGTCTTTGATGTCCATCTTGAGTTAGGTTTAGGTATAGGCATATTACGACCGCCAGTAATCATAGTTAAATTATTGTCCCTATGACCAACTAAATTTGTTTTGTCTTTTGGTAATGGCCCACGAGGCATTATATATAACTCCAGATTAATTTATTACTTGTAACGTAATAATAATAACATATAACAGCTAGCAAAAAACAAACAACGTAAAAAAAAATTATATGTATAACAAAACTCTATATATGAGCACGAAAAAAGTCACTAAGCATGCTTCGGGTGGCAGGCACTTGTTGCATAAGAAAAAATAGCTCCCCATATAGCCCCTAAAGCCTTATTTCATAGTCTTTTGTATTTTAGCCTAGTATTTAGCATTTTATTCATCTATGATCAATACCACGTCTTTTTCGATGACAAACCTGACATAATACGCGCAAATTAAATATTTTATGTGTACCTCCTTTACTTATAGGAATTATATGATCGACTGTTAACCTGTTACTCTTATTACCTATAGTTCCACATTGCACGCAATTACGTTGCGCTTTCTTTATTAATGCTTTGTTACGTCTATATTCTGGATCTTGATACGCTCTACGCCTTGTATCTTTATATTTATATTTCTTTATTAATGGCTTATGCTGCGCGCAATAACTAGGATTATCTTTAGTTGGCTCTATTAATACTCTGCATTCAAGGCAAGGTCTCTTAGGTACTATCATTTTTTTTATTGTGCCAATCCTGTAGGTTTTTATTTAAACATACTTTACACCAACTTGTACGGCTACCTATACCTTTAGGCCGCTTAGTAAAGTCTTTAGTATCTTTTCTTTTCCAGCATTTAGTACATTTTTTATTCAACAATATGCCGTGATCATCAAATTCAGGCATTGATTTAGACGGTTTCTTTTCTATTTCTAATAGCTTATCAATATGTTTATTATTCTCTATTTCTATATAACAGCTTACGCATATATGACTTTTAGCTCCCCAATTTTCGTAATCAGCAGCAAAACCTTTGCTATATCTATTACAACGTAAACATCTTTTTTTTATTAACTTACCTTTACTATTAAATGACGGATCTATAATATCCATTATTTTAAATGTTTCTTTAACAGTGTTGCTTAAATTATCTATTTTTTTATTTTTAAAACGTTTTCTTACGCGTTCTGGCAAACAAAACAAACCATTACTTATTCCTTGGTCTAGTGCCATTTTAAGACATGCTACATTTACAGTACATTCTTTACATATTTTAGATGCTTGCCAATATTGTTGATCAGTTAAATTACCTTCAATCGGAAAGAATAACTCTGTATTTACATCTTTGCATGCGGCCCTGTTTTGCCATTCCATATATGAATACTAATACGTATTCTATAAATTCTGTTCAGTTCTCCAAATATTTTCAAATATTTGATCATTACCCCAACATGGCTCACTACTTGACCAAGGTTTCCAATAGTCATCTCTACTATGCATTTCTTGTACTAATAATGCAGCTACTTCTATATTATGCTTAGGTATTAATTGCGCGTAAGTGTTATTAATTGGATAATCCCAATAAAGTATATTATACTTTTGTTTAACCCAACCCCAGGTTTTAGGTATAACTTGAAATAATCCGCTATCTTGATCTTTCCATCTATAAGCATCAGCCTTCATTCTGCTTTCACAAAACATAACTTTAACAGCTGTTTTAATATTTTTTTCTTTAAAATTATCAACTAATAGTGTTGAATACTGTAAAGTATTAGCAGGTAAATTATTATTACAATAGGTTATACTGTTCATATCATTTATAGTTGGATCAGCACCATTACCAAAACTACTTACAAAAGCAGCATATATTACTATACAATTAGTTATCATTACGCCATGCTTCTAATTCATTAGTATTAACTGCTTTTTGTACGTCTTTAGCCGTAGCTGTTCTAGCTCCATCTTTTAAATAGCTATACTTTGTTAGGTTACCTATAGTAATAAAGCTTATCCCCATAGATAGCCCTATATTTTTAGCTATTAAAGATATATCCTCAGGCTCAAATCCAGCTTCTTTTAAGTTTTTAGCTTCTTTAAAAGCATGCCTTTTTTGACCATCTGTAGGCTTGTTTATGCCAACTGCTTTAATTATTTCTTGTTGAAACATAAAAAGCGATTCATCGCTTATATAGTTATTATTAGTATAGTTATTATTAAGTATAGTTTGGGTATGATCTGGCATACTAGGACTAGTTTCGCTATCTATATCAGGGCTAGTATGTTCTATTATACTAGCTGGTTTATTTACCATTAATGTATAAAGATTAGTTTCATTATCTTTATTAGATTTACGTCTTCTTTTAACTGTAATACAGCCTTTTTCTTCTAATCCTTTAAGTGCTTTAATAGTAGTTACTCTACCACGCTTTATTTGCTTACCTATTGTATTAATACTTGGCCAACATTCTTTAGTTGTATTGTTAGCGTATTTAGCTAATGCTATATAAGTACTTAATTCTAAATCGCTGCATAGATCGTATACCCATAAAGGTACTAACGCAAACGTTACTTCATATTTTACTTGATCTGTCATTCAATCTCCATTGCCATTATTCCTTGTTTCCAACCATTTTCTTTTGCTGTTTTATAATCCATATCAACATATTTTTCCATATTAGGCATATCCCAATGAAATAATTTCTTTTGTTTGTATAACCTAACTCTTGTATAAAATATAGCTTCATCTGCACTACTCCAACCATTTGCTTTTAAATAACTTTGAAAACTACTAGGTTTATCTTTAAGCAATTCTTTTTTATGTTGAATTGATTTTGCTGAATGTATTTTTTCTTTTAGTTGCTCATTATATATTTCTTTGCAACGTCTTTTTAATTTAGGCCAACTAAAAAAGTCATTACCTTCATCGAGTTGCTCTATAGCAGCTTCGCCTATAATGTCATCATTATAAATGCTAAAGTCGTTATATAAACTTTTTATTGATGAAGATTCATTTTTAACGCTTGGCCATCTCATAGCAATCCAATCAGCCCAATAAATAAACTCGTCTTTAGTTAGCTTTTTGATTTGTAATTCTGCCATTAATGTCCTCCTTAGGCTTGCGTAGGACTATTACAGCCCTACGCGTTTTATTATATTTTAATTCGTACATTTAAAATGGTGCGTCGTATTTTGATTCTTGTTTTGTTTGTACGTTTTTAGTTTTATTAACTAATTCGTCAACTTCTTCTTGCTCAAAAACAGACCACGGCCATTTAGCACCTTCACCTTTACATTCGCTTGCTGTTGCTTTACATTTCAATATAGGAAAACCTTGTTTTGGTTTATGTCTGTTATCCCATATATCTGATCCGCATTCAGGGCATTTTAGCTCAGTGCTTGTTACAGCTGGCTTACTAACTGTAGGTTGTTGATCGCCTTCGTTATATGGCTCTTTTTCTTCAACATTAAATACAGCTGTTGCGGCTGTTATAGTACCTTCGCATAACCAATCAAATAATTTATTTGAAACAGTTATAACTTTTTCTGATTGCGCAGATAAATCCCCATTAATGTCAAACTGATCTTTCATTAAATGTGTTGCTCCTTTAAGTGCAACTGATTTAGCTATGCTTCTGTTTGTATCTACCATTTTTTTTCTCCTTATAGTTTATACTTTCGTAATTTGGCTTTTCCAAATTCTAACTCTTGATAGCGACAAAATTGAAAATGTCTTTGATATAATTCTTTTCCATAACCGCTACCTAGTTCTTTATCTATTACCGAAATATATGCCGATCTAACATAACCAGCGTCTATAGCTGCTTCAACTAGCTTAGGCCCTCCAATTAGTTTTGCACCAATTAGATTTTTATCTTTAGGTAAATCTTTAAAAGTTATTTCTCTATAAAAAAGCCACTCGCTAGCTGGATAAAAATCGGTTGCTTGTGTTCTTACAACCCGTACATTTCTATGCTTTAAAGGTGGCATTGCTTCAACTGTTTTAGGGCCACATAATAAAGTTGTATTATCATACATAGTTAAAGCTTTAAATAATAATTTATCATCTGATCCAGTCCACTTCATATCATCCCAGCCATTTTTAGCAAAAAAATTATCACTTGACATAGCCAAAACAACATCTAAAAACTTTTTTTGTTTTCGGATCATTCAAATACCTCAGGTTTAGGGTGATATAATTCACGTCTTTTTTCAACATCAGGCGAACATAATCCTCTAATTTCTTCAATATAGCTTTCAGGATTAAGCATTATTTCGCTTAATGTTGTTTTACTTTGATAATATTTAGGTAAAAATACTGGATCATCTAAAGTAATTTGTTGCAAAACAATACTTTCATGCGCTCTATAAATATGACTATTAGCTGACATAATAGTTATATTTTTTTTACTTAAATTTAATTCATTAGCTAAGGCTAAGGCTAATTGATCATAAAACATAAAGTCATAAGGCAAACCTACAACTAAATCCGACGATCGCATAAATAATGTTAAATGCAAACTGTCTTCGCTGTCTACATTAATTTGCCAAGCAAACGGGCAAGGTACATTTTTAACTTTGCCTTGATTTAATAAACCATCAGTTACTGGATCCCAATATGAAATTAATGCTTGTCTAGTGCTTATATCTTTATTAATAAGATCTATTAATTCAAGTAATTGATCTCTGCCAAAATGTCTGCGCATTCTATAACCATAAGCTGTATCAACTTCGCCTGCTTCGTTTGTAAACTTGTTCCACATTTTAGAATATTTTTGTATTAATTTAGTATTTTTTTCACCAGTTAAAGCCCAACATAATTCAGCAGCTGCAATATGCGGAAATATACAACGGCCTTCAGGCATAATAAAAAAATTCCAATTTGAATATTTATCAAAATCATCAAAATACATCAACGAAGTATTAAACAAAGTTTTAGTTTCTTGCATAGTTCTTTCGTTGTAAATTATATCCCCGCCTTGTAATGCTCCGTTTTGTAAACCTAATATAGAATTTGAAGGGTACATTATTCTTCTTCAAATCCTGCAAAACAATCATTGCATATTATAAAATCTTTACTTTGTATAGGAAATATAAAATTATCGTAACAAATAAAACAAGTAAAATTTCTAATTTGTTTTGGCGTTTGATGCCATTTTGTTACAAGATTTTTTATATAAAAAATAATATTACTTATCATTATTCTTCCTCGTTTATTTCATCATATAAAAATGAAGCATAATTAACTAAATCAATAATTGAATCGTGTAACGGCTCGTTAAATATTGATTTTTTATTTACTACATTAACCATTCGTAAAACTTTAATATATATCATTTGTATATATGACTTAAGACCAAACGGAAAATAATCTCTTCTATTACTTCGGTTGTTATAATCGTGATCTTTAATTATTTGTATTTTAGTTGCATCTATAAAAAGCTTTGGAATTTTACCATATATATTAAACGCAGGCTCTTGCCAATCTTTTGGTTTTGCAGCATCAGTTTCACCTCTTTCTGTTGAAGCAAGTTGCTTTTTCATATTAGCTTCGTGTACTTGTTTAAACCAATGATCAAAATCAAAACCCATTCTATATGAATGGCCTAATGCAAAATAAATTAAATCTATTAATGCATCGCCCATTTCAGAATAATTTGAATACTCATAAGCTTGTTTGAATTCATCTAATTCTTCTTGTAAAGTATCAATAATAAACTTGTATTCTTTTTCATCAGGAATACTGTTATATGGTATATTCTTTAATACTTTAGTTTGAAATTCTGTTACTAGTCCGTAAATGTCCATTAATCCTCCTTTGATGCAAGCGGACCGTAGGAGGACTAAATCCGAACGGTCCATAAATGCTTGCTAGTACCTTTTTAATTATAACTATCTCCAGTTTTTACTGTATGCTTTACGATTTGGCATAAACCAAAAATTAAACGTATTGTAAAACCATGATGAAATATAAAAATATAACACTGTAAATAGTATCGAATAACTTAACAATTCAAAACCGTTAAATATTCCATCACCATTAATATCAAAATTACTTAGCATTTTTTGTCCTCCATTCTTTAACGTAAGTTTTCATATTCTCACGTTTGTTTAATTCATCTATTATAACCTGTTTAACTAATTTTTCTTTAACAGTAAAAATAGTTTCTTGATCGTTAATTATATCGGCGTTTGTGTATTTTTGTAGCACCCCCAAAAGATGCGCAGCCGTTGGCAAACTGTTTGCCGGTCGTCCTGGTCCTTTCGGCACTATTCCTCCTTGTTATTTAAAACTAAGCTTGTTTTTGTAAAACTATTAGCTAAGTTTACTTGAATATTACTTATTTGTAATAAACTACGCTCTTCAGCCTCTTCAGCTGTTTCAGCGTTATTGTTTAATACAACTTTTAAATTATACTCGTTTTTATATTCTTTCATAATAGTAAAATTATATCGCTAATTTTTTATTTTGTATTGTTTAAAACATTTTATTATTATTTATATTGTTTACATATAAAATATAATTGATATAATATTTATATAAATAAAAAAAACGGAGGACTAAATGAAATATAAAAAAAATTGTAGTTGCGGTTGTGATGTCAGAGGGTTACAATTGTATGAGTTACACGGTTATAAAGAAAACTTTGAAAAGCATACTTTTGTAGCTGCAGGGAGTAACAAAATTATAACTGACTTTGTACACTTTAATTGCCAAGAACATGTTTTAGGAATTGAAATTGGTTATTTTGATAATAAAGAAGAAGCAATTGAAGAAGGCAAAAAATTAATTAAAAAATATAAAAAATCTAATATTCAAGAATTTAATATTTATGGCGCTGATTTAGTTTATCAATTAACTAATAAATAAATTTAGTTAATAATTACTTCAAACAAGCTATTTTAAAGCTCATATAGGCATTTAAAGTCCTGCGGCTTCACTCAGTCTAGCTATTAAGCCATTTGCTATATTTAGCTCTAGGTTAGTCCGTATGGCTGTTTGAGCCATATTTACAATTACAAATTGATATATAAGTACCTTTGTTATTTTTTTTTGAATAACAATTATTTTTTTGTTTCATGATCTAAATTTTATAGTTAATAGCCAAATTATTAAAGTAATTAAAGTTGCTAACGCTGTTATTTGAGCGGCTGATCCTGTTAAAGTGAGCACAGCAATAATAAGGCCAACAAGTGTCCAACTTAAATTTAAAGTTTCTTTTATAGCTTCAACTATATAATTAAATATTTTTTTAATCAAAATGATTTCCTCATAATAAAACTTCCTACAGCAGCTATTCTAGCCAGAATAACTGGGACTACAACTTCTTGTGCTTTTTCTTTTTGGCTGCTTGTCATACCTGATGATATATTATTAATTGTTATTTCATTAAAATCAATTGATATAATTGATATTGGATCAGCAATAAAATTTTCTATAGCAATTTCAACTACAACATCACTTAAATTATAATTTTCAACATTTGCATTATCCGATGCTCTTTCAACATATTCAATTATTGCTTTCGCTATATTTTCTTCTTTAGTTGCTGCTTCGGCAATAATAGCAACATCTTCTGTTTCTTCAAAACCTAAAATATCAGCAACAGCTTCTGTTTGTTCTTCAGTTAAAGTTTCAACATTTTGAACTTTAGTAACTTCATTAACTACAGCTTGCACTACTTGTTTTATTTCGTTAGTTGCTTTATTTAAATTTGTAACTCCAATATCAGCAACTTCTTTAATTACTTTTATTTGATTTTCTTGATCTAGTTCTTCAACATATTCAATTATTGCAGCTTTAACTTCTTCTTCATAAACAACAATTTCTTCTTCTGATAAAGTATTTAATTCTTCTACATTTTTTAATTCAATGATTTCTTCTACTTTAACAATTTCTTTTATAGCTTCTTCAGCTTCTTCAACAATTAAAATTATTTCAGTTTCTGTTAGTTCAATTTTTTCTTCAACAATAAGTTTATCTTCTTTTTGAATTTCTGTTTTTGTTTCGGTGTCATCTGTAAATATTTCTTTGTCCAACTCATTTTCTATAATTTCTTTTTCTATTTCATTCGGTATTGGTACTTCCACCACGTTTTCGGTAATAATATTTTCCAAATCAAATTCAATAACTTCGAACTCAATAGGCGGCTCTTCAAACTCCAGTATTTCGATTTCAATTTCTTTTTCTTTAGATGAGTCGAGTACATTAACACTATTTTCAGGAATGATGACTTCGACATTTTCTTTAATTTCTTCAACTATAACCTCCTCTTCTATAATATCATCTTTAATATTTTCTTCAATAGGTTCAGGTATAGCACAATCTCCACGGTCTATTTGCGCGTCAGTCATAAAACAACCATAAGCAGCTTCGTTATCAATTCGTTCTTGATCTCTTTCAATAGTTCCATCATTTACGTCTGCTTGTGTGTAAGTTTTATCAACACCTTCAACAACTACATCAACAATAATTTCTTCAGGAGGAGGTGGCAAAGGCTCTAGTTCAACATAAGGCTCAGGCTCAGGCTCAGGCTCAGGCTCAGGCTCTGGCTTAGGCGGAATAGTAGTTGTAGTTGTAGTTGTAGTTGTAGTTGTTGTTGGTGCTACATAAGTTACAACATCAATAGTTAAAGTATTGCTATCGTTACAATCGTTTTCACTACCACAGGCAGATAACATAAAATTATAAGTATTATTTGTTAAATCACTCCAAGCCAAAACATAATCTGTATTTGATTGTTGTCCTTTTAATGTCCATTCACTTGCATTAGAGAGTTTGTAATACATTTTGTAAGTACTAGCAGTAATAAAACCATTTGTAGAAGCTGACCACTCAAACTTTATTCCGTCTTCTCTATTCATATCGTAAGAAGATAAGTTAACCGAAGCAGGTTTGTTTTGTATTGTAACACTTACGGTTGGTGTCCAATCAGAATAACTTGCATTAGTATCGTTGTCTGACCTAATTTTTACGTGAAATAAACCGTGAGCTTCATTAAAAACTGCATTTAAATAACCAGCAGTAAATGTATATTCAGTATTAAGTGCGTTACTGTCGCCAACATTACCTGTTGCAATTCCGTATGGCATACTTCCGTCATCACTTAAACCAAAACCAATAGCATAACGTTCGGCTGGATAATCTTCTGCTTGATCCGATGCGTCCCAATCTGCTTTAACTGTACCATTTTCATAGTCAACAGTAAGAGTTAAGTTACTAGGTGCTTGTGTCGGAACGTGGTAAGCAAATACCATAGGAAATGGCATTATTAAAAACATAGCGCCGCAAAGGCTTAATATTTTTTTTAGCACTACATTACTGCTTGAATAAGCACCACTAACGCCGAAACAGCAACTAACCAGCCACTTAATTCGGCTTTTGATATTTTTTGATTAACTTTCTCATGTAATAGATCTATGCGATCATTTAACTTTTCTTGACCTTCTAAAATTAATAAACTTAATTCTTTAGCGGATAAGCCATTAGTTTTTTCATTTGACATATAGCAATATTACCATATTAAAAATAGGCATAAATATTTTGATATTCTAAAAAGTTTCTTTTGGTTTATACTGTTCTAAAGCGTGCTGTAAAACCGTAATACTTGAACTTAAAAAAGCTACAGATAATAGTTGAAATAGCTCAGCGTCTATAATTCCTGTGCTGTTAGCTAAATATAAAGATATTGCTGATTGCAAACCGGTACGAAAAGCTTTTGCAAACATAAATTTCCAATATGCTTTCCAGTCTTTTTTTTGATTAGTCAATATTGTATTCCTTTCAATATAATTGTAATGTTAAACTAAAAGCAGGTTACCTAGTTGATATTTGTTTTACTTTATAATTAGTGCATTTTTCATTCATGCATCTAAAATATTTATTAAAAATTTTAAGATATTCTTTGCATACTCTGCAGCTAATTTTCAAATAACCTCTACTGTATTTTATTTAATTGAAGCGCCTTTATAATATTTAACTCTGAAATAATTTTGTCATACTTTTGATCAACTGTATTTGTTAAAACTACGTCTTCAGTTGTTTTATTTGATAAACCTAATAAATTTATATTTGAATATTTAATTGTTACTTTTTCTTTATTAATTAAAGCATCTCTTACTTTTGGATAAAACTTTTTATAAGCATCACCTGATCCACCTACAAAACCATCTTTTCCTTTATCTAAGTCCTGCTGAGTTTCTCCTATCAGGAGACATCCCGCGGTATGCTGATCCGTATTTCCGGTATGTATAAGAATATATTTAAAATTTGGTACGTCTTGTAACTCTAACATTCCTTTATGAAATGTAGATCCATATCTAGCTTTATATTTTGTATCAAAGCCCCCAACATTTCGAAATTTTATTTCGTATTCGCCTAAAGGAATTGCTGTTTCAGACATAACTTTAACGTCTCTTACTTCATCTTCTAAAGTAAAACATTCAAATACACCATCAACAAATAGCATACCGTTAGTAGCATCTTTACCAAATTGAGTTCTTACTACATCTAACTTCATATTTTATATTATACTATCTAATAACATTGATATTGCTCCATTTGTTATCTCCACCTATAACCATAGTTAATATTCCAGGATTGCTTGCATCGCCCGCTGTTGATTCAAACCATTGTGATCCGCTATCTAAAGTTGGCGCTTGTACAATTAATCTTGAAGAAGTTTCATAAGCTGAGAAAAAATGATAATGTCCCATTAATAAAATATCAGCATCGGCAATTGCATTCCTGCTTAATGATTGATCAGCAAGCCATTTTTTTGCTTTAGCTTGAGCATTGGATCCGCCGCGCATTTGATGCCCGTGTACTAAGCAAAGTGTAATTCCTGATATATCAAAAGTTAAGCTTAATTTATTTTCAGGTATAATAAATTTTAATTTATCTTTGTAAGCAGGCGATTCATTAAATATTTCGTATAGCTCTTCACTTAGTTGAACATCACGATTATCCCCAAAAGAAGTAAACGCTTTTCCATTGCGACGGGATTCGCCATGATTTCCACCTATAAATGCAACTAGACCCTCTTTAAATAGCGGCATTAATTGTGTAATCAAACTATAGGCCATACGTCTAGCAACTTTTTGTTGTTGACGATAATCTAACTCAACTTCGAATTCTTGCATAGCATAAAAATCTGAACATCCTTCAACTATATCACCTAACCCAGCAAATAAAACACGATCAATATTTTTAGTTTTTTTAAGTTGTTTTATTTCATTTATAATTTTAGGTATAGCTGCAGAAAATCTTTCTACAGTTTCAGTTGTCCCTTTTTTTCCTATTTGCCAATCGCTTAACGCTACTACAAACGTTTGGCCTATTGCTTTATTAATTTTTGCTGCAGGTTTTTTAGCTTTAGCTTCTTTTAATAATAATTTAAAATCACTATCTGCCATATAGTTTTTATTTGAAACGATCTTTGCTTTAAAGTAATAAAAGCGCTGCACTTCGCCAGCACCCATATTTGCATCCCAATACCTGATCTCTGCAGTTCCTGGAACTACTGAATAATTTTCAGCTTCTTCTCCAAAATAATCATATAGCTGCTCTTTCCAATTTATTTTATTAGTTGTTTGAGGTTCAGAAACTATTTCACCCGATTTAGTTACTTCACTATATTTATATCCAGGTTTAAATTTAGGAGGATGTTCTATTTTATTTTTTCTTTTACGCGGTGCTTTATCACTATAGGTTTTTTTAAACTTTTCTAAATCACTCATATAAACCTAGTCGAAGATCTTTAAACCATCTTCTAACAGTATTATGCGAATGTTTATTTAATTCTTTATAATTTTCAACCATATAAATAGCTAAAGCTGTATCGCTCATATTTAGATCTTCTGCTTCTTTAACTAACCTTTTAGCTTCTAGTAATAGCTTAGGATGTTTTTGTAAAAAAGCCGATTTACCTGTTAAATTAGAATTATAACTATTGGCAAACTTTTTAAGTGTCATATTGGCCTCCTGTTTATATAATTATTATAAACATAAAAAATGACAGTTTTAGCTATTTCTTGAATAATTTAAATAACTAAATAGCAAAAGCTTGCGCTCTTTACTAGCTAATGATCCAACATTACGACCATCATAAATGTCGTGATGCAATTTACATAGCATTGCTACATTTTCAATATCATATTTACGTTGTTTATTACCACCCATTCCAATTCCATGAATGTGCGCTAATTCAAGTTTTTGATTGTAATTAATACACTCTGGCCATTCGCACCTGTTATTTGCACGATCTAATGCGATTAAACGCATTTCTTGTAGCTTAGTCAATTACTAAGGTTTAGGGTTATCAGATTTTACTTGTGCAATGTGATCAGCCCAGGTAGTTGTACCATTGACACCATCCCAGTACTGCATATCTAGTTGGTCTTGTACAGAACCATAAGCCTCTTGCCTAGCTTCTATATAACCAAATTGTTGTTCATTAAATTTAGAATTAGCACAATCAATAACCATTTGCTCAAAATCATCATCTGATATTGGCAATCTTTCATTATTAACCTGCTTGTAAATACCATCTCCATCTCTAAGAGCTTGAAGTTCTGATCTACATTCTGT